>Ga0137306_100394_pt1 | contig 64642 bp, 56 predicted proteins | sample Inofroosms_March_FD_97187 | JGI IMG/M metagenome (GOLD analysis project Ga0137306, IMG submission 97187) | Mouse cecal microbial communities from Vienna, Austria - N-Acetylneuraminic and N-Acetylglucosamine D2O microcosms_March | ecosystem: Host-associated > Mammals > Digestive system > Large... | reverse complement strand
TCAGAATCCCGACAAACAGGGAGCTGTATACCTCTTTTGTGATCAGCGCCAGCACGATAGCCACCACCGGCGGAATCAGCGACCAGAAGGACGCATACATGGACGGCACATACTCTTCCGCTTCTTCGGCGGCAAATGTCAGCATCGGACAGCACATAGCCAGCACCATTGCAGCAGAGACTGCCCACATCATTTTGTGTTGTATTTTTTTCATCTTCTAACCTCTCTCTTCCTTTGTTAAATTTTGTCTGTTCAGAAAACCTGCCGGAGGCAGCTCTTCCGCCTGCCGCAGGGCAGTTTGAAACAGATCGGATCTGCTGCGGCAAACACCTGATGCCGGTGTAAACAGCAACAAAAATGCCATGAATAACGGCCTGCATAAGCAAGCGCATTCATGGCATCATACTTCTATCTTCTTTAATCTCTTTAAATCCCGTGATAGCGCTCCACTGATGTGACAGTCCGCAGCATATTCTGCTGCGGCCCAGAAGCCGCACCCCAGGGACGAAAAGCAGCTTCTTCGGCGGTCTCCCCTTTCCCAACTGCAGCGGCAGTCCGGCCTATAGCCAGGTCTTTCTGCCTGTCTCCCTACTTTACTGCACAGATCACACATAGAAACGATTCCCTCCGGTTTCGTTTACGGTGTCATTTCTGGTACTGATGAATCCCGCACCTCTATCAAATCCATTATTCATTTAATAAAGTTGTATCATTTCTCATAGCATATGTCAAGAAAGAAAAACCTTCCAGCCATAATTTGAAGCTATTCCGTTACTGTTCACGGTGCCTTGCACCCTGCTGCAAGGCATCCGGCCGGCAAAATAGCGGTTGCATGCATCCAGCCCCTCGCCGTCAGGCGACTTTTCAATGGGCTGGATGCGTTACAGTTCGCGGCCGGTTGGGCCGTGAACTGTAACCTATCCCTGTTACTGTTCACGGTGCCTTGCACTTTGCTGCAAGGCATCCGGCCGGCAAAATAGCAGTTGCATGCATCCAGCTCCTCGCCGTCAGGCGACTTTTCAATGGGCTGGATGCGTTACAGTTCGCGGCCGGTTGGGCCGTGAACTGTAACCTATTCCTTAAACATACTGAATACATGCATCAATTCTTTTTGATTCTCCAGACCCAGTTTCTTTACGATCCTGCCCTTTTGATTCGCAATGGTCTTGGGGGATGACAAAAGTGTATTTTCCTTTCCCATCATAATATGGAACACCGCCTTCTCCGCCTCCGAAAGACAAGACAGCGCCACCGAAGCGATCAGATATTCCTGAGCCGTATGTCCTTCTGCAGTTGCACGGATATTTTCCACCAAAAAGGACATTTGGCTTTTAAAGATATAACCAGATGCAAATGCTTCTTCCGCAGCCTTGAAAATCATATCCGGCGTGTCAAGAGCCGTAAGGATCAGCACCTTTGCGTCTGTCTGGATTCGGATTTCCCTGGAAAGGAGAATCCCGTCCATATTGGACACGCCCAGGTTCAAGTCCATCAGTACGATATCCGGCTGTTCCTTATGCACCTTTTCCAATACCTTTTTCTGATCCGGACCGCCGATGATCACTTCGATATCCTTTTGTTTTTTCAGCAACTTCTGAACCAGATATACAAAATCGTTGTCATCTTCTACAATTAATACTTTTATCATCTTTCTTTTGTCTTACCCCCCCCCCTGAATCCCCGGGGTAAACACAATGTAAACTCTGTTCCATGCCGTTCCGGTTCCGTAGAACTTCTCACATTTATATAACCGTTATGCCGCTTGATCACATCTTTACAATAGGCAAGCCCCAGCCCAAAATGTGAGTAATCCACATAAGACGTATAGTAAAAATTAAAAATACGTTCCAGATCCTTTTCCGGTATTCCATGACCTGTATCAGATACACGGAGTAAGACGATATCCTTTTTCGGTCTCAGGGCGGCGAGTGTCAATGTGCCATCCTCTCCCATAGAGTCTATTGCGTTTGCTGCCAGGTTACATAAAACCTCCTTCATGTGATAGGGATCACAGTACAGACCCGAAACATTGGAACCAACTTCAATCTTTATCGTTCCCTTCCACTCTGAAAGTTCATCTGCGATCTCTTCAAAAAGCGCCTTTATATCTATACATTCCAGTTCAATCTGAATATCGCCGGAACACAAATTACTCCGCCGGACAAATTCCTCGATGTGGGTAATGGAGCGATCCAGGATATCCAACTCATCTTTTGCCTCCGAAATCTCCAGTTCACAGATGAACTGGGTACTCAGACGAAGCTTCGCGGTTTCATTTTTCAACATATGGATAATATACCTGATATCCTCCGGAAGCTGGGCCTTATTCTCCGACCAGTCAAAATACTGTCTGTTCAGCCGCAATCCCCAGATTCCTTTGTGAAAAAGAAGATAGAGATAATAAAACAGCAGGCCGAAAATGATCAGCACATTGCCCTGCCAGAGTTTGTAAAGCTTTTCCAGCTTCAGCATATGTACCGGGAATATCGTAATCAGCCAGTACCAGAGCGGCAGAAGCACAAACACTGCTATAAATCTGCGCTGGCTGAACTGATGGCTTTTTCTCTCCCTGAAAAGTGTCAGCATGACCAGGATGGTCATAAACACTCCGTACAAAAGGTTGTAAATCCCTACCACCAGAAATGCTTCCGGATGTGTATATATGATCCGTTTGGTCTGGCTCCAGGGGTAAATGATCGCGAAAACCAATACCGGCAAAAACACGGCCAACCGCAGAATCCGGAATAACCGCGGCTTTCTCTTGTCCATGCTGCAAAAATATAAGCTGCAGATGACTCCGCAGGGCATCGCAAGGTAGTAGAGCACGGCTGTCAGAACCGAATTGATCAATTCATCCGTATGATATCTGACACCCAGAAGACATATACGGGAATCTGCGAAGAAGCCGCCGTAAAACAGATATTCCTTCCAGACCCCGAGACTCAGCAGGAAACCGGAAATACAACACCACTGGTTTACCTTATTCCCCGGACTGGAAAGCAATATCATCAAATGCAAGCCCCAGATCAATACTGTAAAAAGCAGTAAAAATGTGACCGGCAAGCCCTGTTCTATCATAACAATCCCCCCAAGCCGGACAAAACAACCATCTTCACTTCATAGAGGGATACCCTGGGTATCCCTCTATGAAACGGCCGAATAGCCATAATGAGATGCCCATGGGTATCTTTGTAAAGTTTTCCGGTCTTTTAAATTTATATCATTCTTATTAATGTTATAGTAACATTTTTCTAGTGTCAATAAAATACTGCCCGATTCTTCCCAAACTTTATAGGATTGCAGAGTTACTGTTCACACACTTTGGGTGCTCCAGTAACAGTAGCCAGCCCATTTTAAATCGCCTTCGGCGAGGGGCTGGATATTATGGCAAATGTTACTTGATTGGCTGGACGCCATGCAGCAAGTGCACGACACCGTGTGAACAGTAACATTGTAGATCCACTTTCTCAGCTTCTGATCAGACTCTCTACCTCTTCCTTCTCCGGCATCGCACGGATCGCGCCTTTCCTTGTTGTAACAATCGCTGCCGCTGCATTTGCAAATGTAAGCATCTCTCCAAGCTGTTCTTCCGTCAGATTCTCAAAGTCGTGCTCCAGGATATAATTCAGGGAACTTCCGCAGAAGGTATCGCCTGCGCCTGTAGTCTCAATGGTATTGCATTTGAAGCCGGCCCGCTCCACACGCATCCCTTTGTAATACGCACGGCTTCCGTCCTTTCCCATGGTCAGAAGGATCAGCGGAATCTGATATTTTTCCTGAAGATAACGGATTCCTTCATCATAATCCTCCATCCCGGATACAAACTGAATCTCATTGTCAGAAATCTTCAGGATATCACAGAACCCGAATCCATATTCCATCTGCTCCTTCGCCAATTCCAGGGAACTCCACAGAGGCGGTCTCAGGTTCGGGTCAAAGGAGATCAGAAGTCCCTTGTCCTTCGCCGCATGAAGCGCCTTTTTGGTTGCCTCGCGCACGCCTTCATGGGTCATGGACAAGGTCCCGAAGTGGAACAGCCTGGTCTTTGCCAAAAACTCTTCATCCACCTCTTTTGCCGTCAGCATCATATCCGCCCCGGGATTCCGGTAAAATGAAAACTCTCTGTCGCCATCCGGAAATGTGTGGACAAAGGCCAGTGTCGTATTTACCTGCTCATCAGTCAGCAGACTGGATGTATTGATCCCCACATCTTCCAGAGTTGACCGAAGCAAGGTCCCAAACTGGTCCTTCCCTACTTTTCCAAGAAATGCGGTCTTTTTTCCCATCTTATTTAAAAGTGCCAGCACATTGCACGGCGCCCCTCCGGGGCATGCCTCAAACAGGTTATTGCCCTGTTCGCTCTGGCCGCTCATCGTAAAATCAATCAAAAGTTCACCCATAGCGATTACATCAAATTCTTTTTCCATCATTCCTTCTCCTTTCGTGCTTTTGTACCTTCTGAACACTTTTTACGATATTAGTATAGCGGATTTTGGAACAGAATACAATGTTTCTCAATATATTCCGTATTTTTTTACCGGAATCAGCAACGTCTGGCCGATATAGATCATATCGCTGGTCAGCCCGTTCAGCTCCCGGATCGCTTCTACCGTAGTATTATACCTTCTGGAGAGTTCCCATAGGGTATCCCCCATCCGGACCGTATATTCAATATACGGCGCTTCGGAAACTGAAGGAATCTTCAGCACCTGTCCGATGTACAGCATGCTGCCCGTCAGGCCGTTGAGGCTCTTGATGGCGTCCACTGTGGTATTGTATCTCTGGGAGAGCAGCCACAGAGTGTCGCCGGGCCGGACTACATATTCAATATAATCCGTCCCTGGTCCCGGCATGGGAACATTATCTCCGATACCCAGGTACACATCATAAAGGGCCTTCCACGTATTTGTCCCTACGATCCCGTCTGGATCCAATCCCATGGCATTCTGAAACGCAACCACCGCCTGCATGGTCCCGCTTCCGAAAATCCCGTCCTGGGTGACTCTCGGAACCATAGGATAAAATTCCGAAATCAGATTCAGCAGATACTGCAGGGTGATGACATCCGCGCCCCGGGATCCCTGCCGAAGTACCGAACCTGGCGGGACCGTTCCGATACCTAGCGCCGTCCCCTCACTGTCCAGCTCTGCCAGCCGGGCTACGGCAGTATACAAATAGGATATCTTATACCAGGTGGATTTTCCCACCACCCCATCTGCCGCCAGATTAAAAACACTCTGGAATTTTGTCACCGCCGCCCTGGTGCTGTCCCCGAATACCCCCGCCTGATCTGTGATCTCCGGGATGGCCGGATAATTTCTGCGGATCCTGTTCAGGTAAGTCTGGATGACCTGTACATCAAGCCCCCTGCTTCCGGTCCGAAGTGGTGTGCCCGGATAGGAAGACAAGACTCCGGTTACGACATTGGTTTCTGCTATTTCTATATTATTCGGGTAGTAGTTTCGGAGAATCTGCAGAGGTGTCAGCCCTCTCTCTGCCAGGCTGACTGTCCCCCACTGGGACAGTCCTGAGCAGGTCACAGTTGTTCCGTTGCAGAAGGAAGTAAAATAGGGGGCGTTCTGGCCCTGCCTGCGGACATACTGGTTGAAGATCTCATCCACGATCCTGCTGATAGATTCAAAGATTGTCCGTCCGTGAACATATGCCTGGTCATAAGCGGTGCTGCTGGTGATATCAAAGGGATATCCGCGGCTCCTGTACCACTCGGTGAATACACGGTTCAGAGCAAATGTAATGATCGCATAGATATTCGCCCGCAGCGACGCGTCCGGCCAGGTGGGGTATATTTCGCTGCTGGCTACATTTTTGATATAATCAGTAAACCGGACCTGTACATTCGACGCAGAAGAGGACGGGCTGCCCAAATGTACTGTGATCGGATCTGGAATCACGACCTGTCTCAGGACCCGGAGCCTGGGATCCGGCTTTTCCTGAATCCTCTTTGCATCTGTCGCAGCGGCTGGCTTCTCAATGGTGATCTCATTTACCGTCGGGCTGCGCTGCATCTGCTGCATGGGCAGAAGCTCCGCCGGCTGGATCGCCGTCTCATCCTCATAGATGGGCACCCCAGAAATATAGAGCGAATTAAAGCCTGCTGCCCGCACAAGTACGTCATACCCCGTATAAGGCGTACCGGAATAATCCGGATCCAAAGAGAGGTTCCTGTCCACGGTTTCCAGAGAAACCTTCTCTGTCTCCCCGCTTTCATCTGTCGTCAGCTCATACACGCTGCTGCCCCGGGGATCCAATATTCGGATCTCCGCTCCGGCAATCGGGACGGCTCCGTCCGCAGTCCGCGCCTGAATGATCAAATATCCTTTCGCCATAAATCTCAAACTCCCTGTTTTCGTCTGTTATATTATATGGCAGACAGAAGTAAAAGGTTCCTGTCTTTCCGGCTTTCTCACAGGGAGTTCTATTTTGAAGCATTGGGCAGTTCCTAATTAAAATATACCAGTTCCTCAATGGGATCCGCCAGCTCCACATTTTCCGCTTCCAGAACCGGGCCTGTCCCCCGGTAAAGCGCCGTCCTGGCAAAACCGATTTTTGCACGGACCTTCACCCACTGTCCGGGTTTCAGCTTCGGTGCAAAAGCGCTTTTGCATAGATAGCCGAGAAATGTCGTATCATCTGCGCAGCATGTCATTGCCATGCGTCCCGGCAGGAACGTCTTTGACGGAAATGAACGGGGTTTCAGTACCTTGGCCGTGTACTCTACAACCTTCCCTTTATATTTATCGGGATGCTCCATCATGTCCACATACCAGATTCCATAATCCTCGGGCCGGATCTCGATGACCGGCGCTTCCATATCATAGGGCACATCATTTTCAAAAATATTTTCCACTTCGCCCTTTTCATCCTCAAAAATGACTTCTGCCTGTGGGCTCACCACCTTCACGCTCCTGCGGTAGCCTGCCAGGGGCTTGATGTCGCCGCAGCGGTTGAACAGCACCAGTTCCGATCCCCGGACCATCTCCACAAACAACGGTTTCAGATTCGTCAGATACATCTGGAACGTGCTGGCGTCTACGGTGGTCAGCTTCTGCTCGATCCCCCAACCGTCGGGAAGCTTCAGGTTCTCGAAGTCACTGACCTTCCACATACCATTGTATTCTACCACTACCCGTTCCGGATGGTGCTTTTCATCCAGCGCTTTCAGAAATTCTTCCGTCAGTTCTTCCTGGGATTCCACCCGTTCCACAACGATATTAAACTTTTTCAGTCCCGCCGCTCCGTATTCTTCCTCCCCTTCCTCACAGAGGATGAGAAGTGTTGTGCCCGGAATCTGAAAGTAATCCTGTTCCAATGTAAACTTCAGGAACTGCGTCTTCCCGCTGTCCAGAAAACCAGTCATCAGATATACCATTACATCTGGTTGATCCATTTTTTCTTTCCTTTCCGGCTATATGCCCATCCTCTACAATCCAAAAAGTTCTGAGAGCTTTTCTTCGTCAAGCTTCGAACCGATAACGCAGATCCGTCCCGTATATTCCGCAGATCCGCTTCTGACCTCGTGCTCCTCCGGCACCATATCGAAATAGATCCACTCTCCGTCCGCTCCGGCAACCATCCCCTTTGCACGCAGGATCGTACCGTAGATCTCTTCGTTTTCCAGAGCCTTCAGGATGCTGCTGATCTCACCCTTTTTATAAGCCTTGACTGTCTCCCTGCCCCAGCTTGTGAATATTTCATCCGCATGATGATGGCCGTGATGATGGTGATGACGGCCATGTTCTGCGTGGTCTTCTTCATGGTGGTGCTCATGAGTATGAGAATGGTGGTCATGGCCTTCATGGAACTCGTCATGATGATGCTCGTGAACATGACCTGTATGGGCCTCCTCATGGTGATGCTCATGAGTATGTCCTGTATGCGCTCCCTCATGGCAGTGCCCGTGAGCATGGCAGCCGTGTCCTTCATGATCTTCCTCATGATGGTGATGTCCGCATCCGCATTCTTCCCCGTGTTCATGAACTCCCCCGCATTCCGGACAGCGGAGCTCAGACAGCAGTTCCTCCTCCAGGGACTTGCTTCCTTCCATGATCTCCAGCAGCTTTTCACCGGAAAGCTCAGCGATCGGTGTCGTAATGATCGGAGATTTTTCGTTGATCCCCCGCAGGATCTTCACGCTTTCTTCAATCTTCTCCTGTTTTGCTTTGTCGGTCCTGCTCAGGATCACCGCTCCCGCATATTCAATCTGGTTGCTGAAAAACTCCCCGAAATTCTTGCTGTAGATTCTGCATTTCGTCACATCTACCATGGTCGTAAAGCTGTTAAGCTTGGCGTCAATCTGCTCCGCCACATCCTGTACGGCCTTAATTACGTCAGAGAGCTTCCCCACACCGGAGGGCTCGATCAGAATCCTTTCCGGGTGATACGTATCCACAACCTCCTTCAAAGATTTTCCAAAATCCCCGACCAGAGAGCAACAGATACATCCAGAATTCATCTCCCGGATCTCAATGCCGGAATCCTTTAAAAATCCGCCGTCAATCCCAATCTCCCCAAATTCATTTTCAATCAGCACAACCTGCTCTCCTGAAAATGCCTCCTTCAGCATTTTCTTAATAAACGTTGTTTTTCCTGCTCCCAAAAAGCCGGATATAATATCAATCTTTGTCACGATATCAGCCTCCTGTTATTTATTGCAGCCTGTACCATACAGCCGCAAAATATTTCATTCTCGTCATTTAAGATCCAACTCGATCGGACAGTGATCCGACCCGTACACCTCTGTCAGAATCTTCGCGTCCTCCAGCTTATCCTTCATGCCTTCCGACACGCAGAAATAGTCAATCCGCCACCCCGCATTTTTCTCACGTGCTTTGAAGCGGTAGGACCACCAGGAATAGATCCGTTCCTGTTCCGGATAGAAGTATCGGAAAGTGTCAATAAATCCAGCATCCAAAAGCTCTGTGAACTTCTGTCGCTCCTCGTCCGTAAATCCGGCATTCTTCCGGTTGGACTTCGGATTTTTCAGGTCGATCTCCTGATGCGCCACATTCATATCTCCGGTCACGATCACCGGCTTTGTCTCTTCCAAGTGCTTTAAATAGGCGCGGAAATCGTCTTCCCACTTCATCCGGTAATTCAGACGTTTCAATCCGTCCTGCGAGTTGGGCGTATATACTGTGACAAAATAAAAATCCGCAAACTCACAGGTGATCACACGGCCTTCCTGGTCATGCTCTTCGATCCCGATTCCGTAAAATACGTTCAAAGGCTCTGTTTTTGTGAATACCGCTGTCCCAGAATAGCCTTTTTTCACCGCATAGTTCCAGTATTGGTGATAGCCCTCCAGTTCCAGTTCAAGCTGTCCCGCCTGCAGCTTCGTCTCCTGCAGGCAGAGGATATCCGCATCCGTCTGTTTAAAAAAATCCAGAAATCCTTTCTGGATACAGGCACGGATTCCATTTACATTCCATGAGATCAGTTTCATAATCTGCCGCCATCCTTCCTCTATTCTTCCTATCCGTAGTATACCTCTTTTAGCGTCAGTCCGCAAGCCGGCGCCAGAAATCCAGCCTGCCAGCGTTCCCCGCCGTCCAAAAGCGCCGCCGTTTCTTCTATGGTCCTCTTCCCTGTCCCCACTTCCAGGATCGTCCCTGTCAGGATCCGCACCATATGGTACATGAATCCATTTCCCTCATAAAAGATAGTTATCTTACTTCCCTCTTCCTCAATCCGGATATCATAGATGTTCCGAACGGTGGACTGGTCCTCGTTCCGATCTGTAAATGCGGCAAAATCATGCTTTCCGACCAGGCTTGCTGCGGCCTCTTTCATCGCTTTTATATCCAGTTTTTCTGGAAAATGAAAACAATATCTCCGGGTAAATACATCCGCCTTGTCCCGCGTATCAATCGTATATTCATACCGTTTTCCGCCGGCACTGTATCGGGCATGAAATCCATTTTTCACAAGCTCTGCACCGGTCACACGGATATCCTCTGGCAGCATCCGGTTCAACTCCTCCTGAAGTACTTCTTCCTTCACCTTTCCCGGCAGGCGGATGCTGGCTGTCTGGGCTTCTGCGTGAACGCCGCCGTCCGTCCGTCCGGATCCATTGACTTCTACAGGAAATCCTTTCAGGGCGCAGATGGTCCGTTCCAGGGTTCCCTGAACCGTCAGATCCGTATCCGGTTGTCTCTGCCAGCCCTGATAGCGGGTTCCGTCATATGCGATCGTCAGTTTATAAGTTCTCATCTTTTTTTCCTTCTTAATCTACGCCTCATCCAGACTGCACACCTTCCCGTCCTGGAGAAACAGTACTCTGCCGCACAGCATACTGACCACATCCAGATCATGGGACACAAACAGGTAACAGATCTTTTCTTTCTCCTGCAGCTCTTTCAGTAACGCGATGATCTGCGTCTGTACCGTCACATCCAATGCAGAAAGCGGTTCATCCGCCAGGATAAACTTTGTCCCTGTGATCAGAGCCAGCGCGATACTGACCCGCTGCCGCTGCCCGCCGCTCAGTTCTCTGGGATATCTTCCGTAAAACTCCTCCGGCAGATGAACCCTCTTCAGCATTTCCTCCGCCTTCTCCCGGCGCTCCTGCCTGGTGAATCCGCCTTTTATTCTCAGCGGTTCCTCCAGGATCCAGCCGATCGTTTTCCTCGGATTCAAGGCGCTGAACGGATCCTGAAATACCATCTGGGGGCGCTGCGTATAATGGATGACCTTCCCCTCATAATCTTTCAAAAGTCCGAGCACACATTTACAGAGCGTAGATTTTCCGCTGCCGCTTTCCCCCACCAGGCCGACAATTTCCCCCTCAAATAACGTAAAGGAAATATCCTCCAGAATCTGCCTTCTCGTTTTTCCCTCTTTATAATAAGCATTTACATGCTTCACTTCCAAAATCTTTTCCGGCAAAGCCCTCACCTGCTTTCTTCCTTCGCCTCAGCAGCTCATAATACCGGTTTTCCCTGGTTCTTGCCGGGATCGCGGCGATCAGCTCTCTGGTATATTCTGACTGCGGATTCTCAAAAATTTCCTTACAGTCCCCTTCTTCCACAACCTGGCCGTCCTTCATGACCAGCACACGACGGCACAGCGTATTGACTACCCGCAGGTTATGGGAGATGAACAGGATGCCCATACCATATTTCCGATTCAGCTTTTTCAAAAGCTCTAAAATACTTTCCTGGGTCCCCACATCCAGCGCAGTCGTGGGCTCATCCGCGATCAGCAGTCTGGGGCGGCATACGATCGCCGCAGCGATCATCACCCTCTGCCGCATTCCGCCGGAAAGCTCGTAAGGGTATTTGTTATACAATTGCTCCGGATGATCCAGCTCCACCTCTTCCAGCGCCTTCAGCGCAAGTTCTTTTCGTTCCCTGCTCTTCATGCGAAACCTTCTGCTTCTGTCCTGGCGGCTTCCCCGGGAATGCAGAAGCAGCGCCTCCTCCACCTGTTTCCCGATCCGCATGGTAGGATTCAGTGCGGTCATAGGTTCCTGGAAGATCATACTGATCTCGCTTCCTTGAATCCCGCGCATTTCCTTTTCCGTCAGCCCAAGCAGGTCCGTATCATCCAGCCAGACCTTTCCCCCGTCCAGAACCGCATGCTTTTTCAAAAGTCCTGCAACCGTCAGCGCGGTCATCGTCTTACCGGAACCGGATTCCCCCACAATGCCAAGGATGTCCCCAGTCTCTACTGAAAAAGAGACATTTTTGACCACCTCTTCTTTCTCACTCCGATCCTCAAAATGAATCGACAGATTTTCAACTTTCAGCACTATCTTCCACCTCCAAACTGATCCAGGATCCCCTCGCCTAACAGTCCCACACCCAATATCAGCAGTACCAGGAAAACACCCGGAAAGACGGCGCACCACGGCCCTCCGGCCAGATAAGTCTGGGATTCTGAAAGCATCCTTCCCAGGCTGGCATCCGGCGGCTGCACCCCGATCCCCAGATAGCTCATGCCGGCCTCCGCAAGCACCGCATTGTTGAATCCGATTGCCAGAGCAGACAGCAGCGCCGGCAGGATGTTGGGCAGCATGTGTACAAATAAGATACGCAGTGTAGATACGCCGATCAGCCTCGCGCTGGTTACATAATCGGCTTCCCGCAGTCGTAAAAACTCTCCCCGGACGATCCGTGCAAAGCTGGGGATAAATGCGATCCCAAGGGCCAGCATCACTTTATAAGTGCCCGGGCCCAGGAGGGCAATGATGACCAGGGCCAGCAGTACACTTGGAAATGCGGCCACCGCGTCATTCACCCTCATAAGCCCTTCATCCAGCCAGCCGCCGAAGTATCCGGTCAGCGATCCCACCAGGATGCCGGCGATCCCCCCCATCAGAATAGTCCCCAGGGCAATGAGCAGCGTACTTCCCGCTCCTGACAGCACACGGCTAAGGATATCTCTGCCGAACTGATCCGTGCCGAAAAGGTGTGAAAGACTTGGCGGCTGGAGCTTCAGGGAGCCCTGCATGGCCTCCGGGTCGTATGGGGTCCAGACAAAGCCCAGCAGGATAAGGGCCAGCATCGTCACCGTGATCGCCAGGCCCAGTATGAAATTGTGGGAGGTTATCTTTCGTTTCATGTTACATCCTTTCCTTTCCATGTTCATCCCTGTATTTCCCGCTCAGACCTCAATCCGCTTATCCAGCTTGTGATACAGCATGTCTACAAGGGTGTTCATCACCAGGGTCACCACTGCGATCAATACGATGACTGCCTCCACCACCGGATAGTCCCGTTTGGAAATAGAACTGATCAGCGTCCTGCCGATGCCGGGAATCCCAAACACATGCTCCACGACGATACTGTTTGCGATCATATCTGCAACCGCCATTCCCAGAAATGTGACCACCGGAACAATACCGTTTCGGAATACATGGCACAGCATGACCCTCCACGGACTGCTGCCCCGACTGTAAGCGGTCCGCACATAGTCCTGATGCATCTCTGCGATCAGCGAATTTCGGAGCATTTTCGTCGTCATGGCAGCCCTGGGAAGTGCGATCGCCAGAGACGGAAGGATCAGGTAGCCAAGGAATCCCGCCAGGCTCTCCGTATAGGACACATATCCCCCCGGAGTAAACCAGCGGAATACCAGCCCGAAGATCACAGTGAACATGATCCCGATAAAAAACGGCGGAACCGACATCGTCACCTGATTGAGGATTAAAAACATCCGGTCGAAAAAATGGTTCTCATACCGGGCACTCAGAATACTCACCGGAACAGACAACAGCAACGTAAAACAAAATGCAAGAGCCGTCATGGCAACCGTGATGGGAAGCTTCTCCCCGATCATCTCCCGCACCGGGATCTGATAAAAATAAGATCTGCCCATATCCCCTGCCAGAAAATCTTTTCCCCACTGCACATAGCGCTCCGGCAGGGACCGGTTCAGCCCCATCTCCTCCCGCAGCGCCTGCACTTTGCTTTCCGTTGCTTCCGTGCCCAGGATGGTCCTGGCCGGATCTCCCGGGATCACTTCAAATGCAAAGAAGGCAAGTATGCTGACAATTAATAATGTGATTATAAGACCAATGATTTTTTTGATAATAAATTTCATACCTGCCCCCTGTTGTTTTTTTCTATTGCTTATTTGTTTTCATACAGAAACGGAATCTGTTTCCTGCCTCTCACCTATATGCATCCTATTCTACCATGTAGATGGCAGACATATCCTGTACATACAGCGGATAGAACTCATATCCATCGAAGTTATCGCTGATCGCGACCATATTTGCCAGATCCTGGATATATACATTTGCCGCACGCTCCGCAAGGATCCCTTCCGCTTCTTTATACAGCTTTATCTTCTCGTCTTCATCTGTGGTGGTGATGGCTTCCTGGAACACTTTATCATATTCTTCATCACTGAATTTGATGAAATTCCCATGGCCATCTGTCGTAAAACGTTCCAGCATAGCCCGTGCGGAAAGGTTAGACGCGTCCACGCCAACCACCGTAGATTCAAATTTGCTGTTGGCATAGACATCCTCCAGCCATGCTTCCCACTCCACCGGCTTGATAGTCGCATTGACGCCGATATTTTTCAGCTGCTCCACGATCACCTGGGCTGTGTCCACATGGGGCTTGTCCGCCGCGCTGACCGTGATCTCCAGGTCAAATCCATCGGCATATCCGGCTTCTTTCAGAAGTTCCTTTGCCTTCTCATAGTCTTGCTCATAGTAAGTGGAATATTCCTCGTCAAAATACTTTTTCAGCCCCGGATACATGCTCGTCCCGATCCGCGCGCCTTTTCCGTCCGCGATCATATCCATGATCTCCTGGGGATTAATGGCATAGCAGAGCGCCTGCCTGACCTTCTCGTTGTTCAGCGGCTCCACGGAATTGTTCAGATACAATGCCTGCACCAGATTCATGGTTCCCTCTTCCACATGGAAGCCTTCCGTCAGCTCCGCCGCCTGGCTGACCGTCAGGCGCATAGCCATATCAATGGAACCGCCTTTTAAGTTCGTCACCAGCATATCGGCATCCGCCACCACCCGAAATTCCACCTCATCCAGATGTGCCTTCTCTCCCCAGTATTCCTCATTTTTCACAATGATCACATTCTCCTGGGGATTCCGGGAGTCATACTTGAACGGGCCGGTCCCGATCGGATCTGTCTCCAGCTCTTCATAATCCTTCGGCACGATAGCGGTGGTCATGTACGCCAGAAATTCCGTATTTGCCTCTGACAGGCGGATCTCTACCGTCTTTTCATCCAGAATCTCCACACTCTCTACAATAGAATACGCCGATACCAATGGATCCCCATTCGACGTATCGGCGCACTTGTCAATTGAATATTTAACATCCTCGGCAGTCACAGCATCCCCATTGTGAAACTTCACACCGTCGCGGAGTGTAAAGGTATACACCTTCGCGTCCTCGGAAATCTCGTAGGATTCTGCGAGCGCTTCGATCAGATTACCATCACTGTCCGGCTTTACCAGACCTTCGTAAATGTTAAATAAAACCTCTTTTGTTCCTGCCGATACTGCTCTGTGTGGGTCAAGACTGTCGAGATCCTGGGAAATACCAACCTTGATACTTCCACCCTCGACCGGGTTTTTACTCTTCGGAAGCTCATTCTCCGTTGTAGACTCGGGCTCCTTCTTGTCACCTGAGCATCCGCTCAGTGCAACAGATACTGCCATCGTAAGCATCAAAAGAATACTTGTGATTCTTCTTTTCATGTTTTGTCTCCTTCTTCAAATAACCTCCATTATTAAATTGTCAGTTTTATTTTAAAGGAAGCACTGCGGTTTGGCAAGTTTTTATTTTGGTACAATCCGTTATGGTATCACTCAGCCTTTTATACATCCGTACTGTCACAGGAACCTTTACACCCAGCCGTGCGGCTTCTCTCACCACATATCCGCTGAAGGTCTCAAGCTCCGTCTCTTTTCCTCCCCAGACATCCCTCTGCAGGGAACTGGTAGCGTCCTCTGACAGTTCTTCGTAGAACCGTTTGATCATCTTTTCCGCATCCTCTTTTTGGATGTTTACACCTTTGGCCGCTGCCACCTCATATGCCTCATAGATGAGCTGCTCATATTCTTTGGCTTTATCCGGATTTTTCCGCAGTTCACCAATCGTATTGTTATAACAGGCAGTTGAAACATTATACGCACAATTCAAGATATATTTTTTCCAGATATCCTGTTCAATATCTTTTGAAATCTTATGGTGGATACCTGCATTTCTCAAAAGTTCTGATACCTGTTCTACTGCGTATGCTTCTTCCTCTATCCTGGTCCCGATCCGCAGGCTTGCAAAGTTCCCCTGCTGGGTAATAGAGTGATCCGGATTCGCAAATGCGACAATATAGATCAAGGTATCTATTACGATTCCTTTTTTCAAATATTTTCGTACCCGCTCTCCTACATCTGCCCCGTTCATGACCGGGATAATGACCGTATCCTTCTCCACGATTCCTCTGATCTGATGGCATACTTCTTCAAGAGAATAATTCTTTACACAAATAAATATATAGTCCTGCGGCTCCATCTGGTCTGCGGAGGATACCACCTCATGAGGCATCACAGATAACTCACCATGACGATCGCTGTGTACCCTGATTCCTGCTCTGCGGATCGCTTCCCCCCGTCTGCCTCTTGCAGCTGCCGTCACATTGGGATATTCTACTGCCAGCATTGCAGCTGTATATCCCCCTACTCCGCCGATTCCGATCACCGCTATCTTCTTATCCTTATATTCCTGCTGTCTCATCGTTGATCCCACCCTGCTTATATTTTAATAAATCCATACTGCAATACAGAAAACCTGCCGCCGGCAGCTTTTCTGCATACGATGGTATTCAAAAGACTGCCGCAAAATCCTGCGGCAGTCTCTTGTTTCTTGAATATTTCCTTTAAAAATGAAGCTCTGTACGCTGGATCAAGTCCTTCTGCAGCGGCTTACCAAGCTCCACAAAGTAAGCGCTGTATCCGGCAACACGTACCAGCATATCTTTATAATCTTCCGGTTTTTTCTGAGCGGCCCTCATCGTTGCCGAACTCATAATATTGAACTGTACATGCATTGGCTTCTTCGCAATATACTCGTCAATAAAGCTTACCAGATTATCTCTTCCCTCAATACCTGCTACAGATTCCTGCGGGAATTTCAGGTTCATCAATGTTCCGTTTGTAGCAAGGCTGTGGTCAACTTTGGCAAGTGAATTTACCACTGCTGTCGGCCCGTTGATATCGTGTGAGCAGCAGTCCGTATGTACCGGCCCCATATTATCAGAGATTGCTTCTCCCTTCTTCCGTCCGTCAACAGAAGCATTCGTATTCATTCCCATGGCAACATTTGCATTGACGGAATATACACCTGGGCTGAAAATTCCGCCTCTCGGATTTTTCCTTCCGCTGATATGCCTGCAGTAGCATTCAAACATATACTTAAACAGTTCATCTGCATAATCGTCATCATTGCCATAATGGTGGACCTTGGAGCTGTTTACATATGCATACAGCTTCTCATAGCCCTTCCAGTTATTCTTAACCGCATCCAGCAGCTCCGCGCCTGTGCAGCGCTTCTCGTCAAATATAAGCTGCTTGATCGATGCCAGTGAGTCTGCGCAGGTTGCCATTCCGCTTGCCTGCGGTCCTGTACCGTTATACTTTGCCCCGCCTTCTGTCACATCTTTGCCGGAAGCGACACAGTCTGCATAGAACATAGACAGGTATGGAAGCGGCTTGATCTCTCTGTGGATATTATCAATGATACACAGGCTGCTGCACATCTGATCTGTCCAATACTCAAACTGTGTATCCACGCTTGCAAGAACCTCGTCGAAGCTCTGATATGTCTCCAGACTTCCGGAATCCGGTCCAAGCTGCTTGCCTGTGTTCAGGCTGCGTCCCCCGTTCAGTACCATTTCCATCATCTTCGGTGTATTCACATATGCGGCGTCATGCCATCCGTACTCCTTACCCGGAAGGCTGATCTCCACGCATCCTACCACACAGTAGTCCCTCGCTTCTTCCAAAGACATGCCCTTCTTCATCATGCCCTGGATAGCCGGCTCGTCATTAAAAAGCTTTGGATGGCCATAACCGGCGCGGATACATTCCACCGTTTTGATCTTCAGCTCATAGGGCGTGCCTTCATGCATACGCACGCAGACCCATGGATTCATCATACGCGTATGAACTGACCCCTCCAGCATCAGCATCGTCAGGTCATTCGTGGCATCTCTGCCCTCTTTATCCATTCCGCCGATCGTCAGAGATTCTCCGCCGAAGCCACGGCCGTTGCGCAGTGCCATGCTGCCTTTATCCTTCAGCTTTGTCGGATTATTCATCTTCACATATTCAACCTCGATCAGTTCAAGCGCAAATTCTTTGCTGATCGTATTATTTTTCATATCCTCTTCATAGAACGGATACAGCCACTGGTCCATACGGCCATAAGAGATGGAATGTCCGTTGCTCTCTACCTGGATCAATGCCGTTGCGATATTGAACAGCTGCATTGCCTGCCAGAACGTCTTCGGCGCGCCGCCTGCTACCGCATGACAGTTCTCCGCGATCGCAAGGAGCTCTTCTTTCCGTTTTCCATCTGTTTCTTTTGCCGCCATCTCCTCAGCCAGCACAGCATAACGTTCCGTATACTTCTTCGCCGCCTGATGCATGATGACCGCTGCCTGATAGAAATCTCTCTTGCTGCCATATTCCGGATCTCTCTTACTGAGTCCCGCAAGCTTTTCTTCTGCTTCTTTGATCAGTCCGTCAAATCCGAGACTCATAAGCCTTGGATAATCAATCGCCAGATGTCCTGTTCCCGCATAGTGATAGAGATTTGTCTGAAAGATCTTCTCTCCTACCTCCGAGCCCTTCTTCTGGTCCTCATCCAGTCTTGCATTGACTGCGTCATCTATGGTCTTGCCCTGCCACCACTTACAGAGCTCAACCGTCTCCTGACGTTCCTCGTCATTTCTGAAATAGAACTGGTCATGATCACGCTCTTCAAACGGAGAATGAAGCACTTCTTCGATGATCCAGTTGACGGAAAATTCCGGATAGATCGGAGATGCCTTCGCCGGCGCCGCGATCTCTCCCACGATCAAATCTTCATCATAAATATAAAGGGTCGTGTTAAGAAGTACATTCTCAAATGCATACGCACATACAAGTTTTCTGGAAAGTCCTGACTTTTCATACTTCTTATAGGTTTCTGTCACCAGTCTCAGTCTCTCCACATCAATGTCATAATTCCTGTCCAGGAATGTCTGCCTCAGATGGTTGACACGCGGAAACGGTGACCAGTCCTCGTGATGAACCTGGTATCCAAGACTATAGGTCTTGTCAAAAGGTTCTGTTCCGCATGCGTTTGTGTGTGTTTGATTTTTCATTTTTGCTCCTCCTTCACATAGAAATAAAATTATTATGATTTTAATTTATTTATCATTCTTTTTCCTTCGTTCCTACCAGACAGTGGATCCCCCGGCTGTTAAAATAATCCGCGATCTTCGATACATGCTTTTGGAACTGTCTGCGGTTCACTTTCACGCCTTCCATTTTGTACGGAAGGTCCAACGATGTATATTTTTCTTCTCCAAGCCTCATAAAACTCAAAAGCTGAAGAGTCCTGACTCGTCCCTGCATCTCGTTCAGTATAAAATCTGCCGTTGCTTCCAGATTTTCTGCATCGTCATTTACGTTCGGGATTACGGGGATCCGCAGGATCATTTCTCTGTTCTCATCCGCCAGTCGCTTCAGATTCTCCAGAATTTTCTCATTATGTACCCCGGTATGCTTCTTATGAATATCAGAATCCATATGCTTGATATCGGAGATGATCAGATCCGTAAAAGGCAGTATTTTTTCTACCTCTTTCCAATCTCCGTAAAAAGTAGATTCAAAGCAGGTGTGGATTTCCTCTTCCTTACAGGCCTTCATAAGTTCTGCCGCAAAATCAGCCTGAACAAGAGGATCTCCGCCCGAGAGCGTCACGCCTCCGCCTGAGCTGTCATAATAGCCCTTGTCCTTGAGGATTTCGTTCATACAGTCTTCCACCGACATCCTCTTTCCCCACTTCTTGACCGCATCTGACGGGCAGACATCATAGCAGGCAAGGCAGTTGGTACACTTACTCCGGTCAATAGAACCAATCCTCCCCCGCTTAAACAGGATCACGCCTTCCTGCGGACAGGCTTCTTCACACATTCCGCAGTTCTTCCTCAGGATACATTGGGATTTGTAGATTCCAGGCTCGCTCTGCATCTTCCAGCTTTCGGGATTACTGCACCAATCACATCTCAGCGGACACCCCTTTAAAAACAATTCCGTTCGCAGGCCTGGTCCGTCGTGGATCGTGAAACGCTGAACATTAAAAATAATTCCTTGCTGTGACAATTTTCTTTCCTTTCCTCTATCGCCGTTTACTCGTTTCTCTATTAATGAAAGTATACCAAATATCCCTATTCCTTTAAATCAGCCGTTCGCACTATTTTATATAAGGAATATTCCCTATCGCTGCCATTCACACCCCAACCGGATAAATCGCAGAAGGGGCAGGGCGCCGTAAACGGGATCTCCTATCTCTGATTCTCCATCCACTTATAGAGCTGAAGCCGGTTATTTACACCGCATTTCATATAAATATTCTGAACATGCTTCTTCACGGTATGGTAGCTTACGATCAGTTCGTCCGCGATCGCCTGATATGTCAGGCCTTTGTGCATCAGCTCCGCTACTCGCTGCTCTGCGGGCGTAAGCGGCAGATTGGTCCCTGTAAATTCCGTATCCTTTTTCTTTTCTTTTGTGGAAATCGTGATCCAGTGATAACGGTCTATGATTCCGTTTGAATAGCTCTGGTCATAGGTGTATATTTTAAAAATATAATTTTTGATCACACGGGTCCGGACGGAATTTTCCGTAACCGCCTCCTCCGTGTCTCCTAACAGGAACGGCAGCCAGCTACACGGAGCTGTACTGCTGATCTGCTCTTCTATGGTGCTTCCCAGAATATCCTTCAGATACTCCTGTGCTGTCTTGTTGTAGCTCATGATATGCATAAAATCATCCGTCACGAGATAAGCCTTCTCACCGGACTGTATGATCTCGCTTTGAATATTCGCGACGATCTTGGCCTGTTCGTATTTTTTAAAATTTTTATAAGCATTGGCGAGATATACGTATATTTTATTGAGTTTTTCTATTTCTTCCTCCGAAAAATCACCATCTTCTTTACTTTTAAAAAAAGATACCTGGATATATGCATTGATTCCAAATGCCATTGTCACACTGTAATGTGCCTGAAAATTTTCTTCTAAAAATCTGACGTGCGCAGAATGGCTGTAATCTTCGGAACGGATGATGTCCGTCGATTTATACAGTCTTGGAGTCACATTAAAATATGTCAGACGATCGCGGACCGCTTCTTCATGAAGTACGTACCTGACCACATCATTTGCAATATATTTCCGGTATGGATGCGACGCGCTGTCAAGAAGTACCCCATTTCGATGGGTCCAGGAGAGAAATTTTCCCTCCGTATCAAAATAAGAGATCAGGACATCCCTCAATCCAAAGTTCCGTTCCAGAGAATCCAGCAGCACAACTCCGAAAAATTCTCTTGCAGAAATCTGATGTTCCGACATTTCCGAGAAAAAATTCATACGCCCTTCATCTTCGTATATCATACCATGCTCCTCCCATACCAAATCTACATTAGGGACAGTATTCCGAAATTCCAGCCTGCTCATACATCCGCAAAAACCGTGCTAACGCACTCTTACGTCTGTTAACGCAGCAGCACAGTTGGAAAAATTCAAAATACTGTCCCCAATGTGATATTTTACATTGCCTTTTTATACAATGCAATCATATCTCTGATATTCGTCTGTCTTGGATTTGCCAAGACATTGGCGCTCTTCATAGCATCCTCCGCCATGGCTTCAATCTTATCCTCTGTCACACCGATCTCCGACAATGACGCCGGGATTCCAAGATCTGCATTTAATTCCCTGATCTCGTCAATCAGCATCTGCGGTTCGAAATCAGCCGCAGACTCTTTTTTCCTGCTGATATAGTGGTAGATTTTCTCGTACCGCCCGTCGTCGGCCAGCCCGTTGTATTCCATGACCGCCGGCAGGAGCACCGCATTCGCAACACCGTGAGCCACGTGGAAGTAAGCGCTCACCGGATGGCTCATAGCATGTACATTGCCAAGCTTTGCCCAGGCAAATGCGATCCCTGCGAAATTGCTTCCCAGCATCATCGCACTTGCAGCTTCTATGTTCGTTCTGTTTGCGACAAACCGCCGGATATTTCCTCCGATCAGTTCCATTGCCTTTTCGGCCATAGCGTCAGTAAACGGAGTCGCAAAGTTCGAAATATATGCTTCTATCGCATGGATCAGCGCATCCACCCCGCAGGATGCCGCAATGGACGCCGGAGCCGTCATGATCAGCTCCGGATCCAGAACCGCATACTTGGGAAGAATCTCATAGCTGATCACCGACAGTTTATAATTTCTGGACTCATCCGTGATCACTGCGGATGCAGTCACCTCACTTCCCGTACCGGCTGTAGTCGGAATCGCGGTCACAGGTACGATTGGCCCCGGAACCTTATGGAGCCCTTCATAGTCTGTGATCTTTCCGCCGTAATTCGCCAGCACGCCGACTGCCTTGGCCACGTCGATAGAACTTCCTCCTCCAAGCGCTACGATACTCTCAGCTCCGCACTCTCTGTAGAGCGCCGCAGCCTGATTTACGGTATCTACTGTCGGATTGGGAATCACATCCAGAAATAACGTACACATAATATTACCCGCTTCGATAATATCCTGAACCTTTTTTACAACTCCGATGCTTTCCAGCCCTCTGTCAGAAACCAATAATACATGCTCCGACTCATCCGACTTCAAGATTTCCGGGAGCTTTTTCAAGCTTCCGGCTCCAAACTCAATGTTCTGAGGTATTTTAAAATTAAAATCCTTCATAGTGCCCCCTTATCCTGATCCGCATTTCAGTCAATCTGCGGTTTTAATGTCTGTAATCTGCCGTTAGTGCGCATATTATACTCTGCAATATTTTCTACGATCTTTCCCAACGTCGGGCATACGGTAACACCGGCTTCTTCTAATGCCGCCACCTTTGATTTTACCGTGCCCATACCTCCGCTGACGATCGCCCCTGCATGGCCCATCCGTTTATTTTCCGGAGCGTACATTCCTGCGATGTATGCATATACCGGTTTTTTGAGCCCCAGTTCTTTGATCTTGGCCGCCGCCATCTCTTCGCTGGTTCCTCCGATCTCCCCGATGATGACAATCGCATCTGTGTCGTCATCTTCTGCAAAATACTCCAGTACATCTGCATGGTTCATGCCAATGATCGAGTCTCCGCCGATGCCCACACATGTAGAGAGCCCGTAGCCTTTAAATGTAAGATTGGAGGCTGTCTCATGGGTCAGTGTCCCGCTCCGGGAGATAATGCCGATATGTCCCTGTCCGTAGATATAATCCGGCATGATGCCGATCTTTGCCTTACCGGGCGAGATCACCCCGATCGTATTCGGTCCCACGACCCTGGCCCCGGTCTGCTTTGCATGATTGACAATATGAAGAGCATCCATGACCGGAACAAATTCTGTAATGATCACCAGAAGCCTGATTCCCTCGTCCAGCGCCGCGATTGCCGCATCATGAACGAACTGCTTGGGGACGATCAGCATCGCCGCCGTGATCTCCGGGAATTTCTCTCTTGCTTCCGCCACTGTATTGAATACCGGCACGCCTTCCACTTCCTGCCCGCCTTTTCCCGGCGCAACACCTGCCAGAAGCTTTGTGCCGCTTTCCAGTGTTCGCTTACAGTGAATGCGTCCCTGCTTCCCTGTGATACCAATGATCAGCATAGACGTATCCTGATCGATTAAAATACTCATCTTACCGTGCCTCCTTCATATTCAATAATGCAACAGCCGCTTCATCGGTGGTTCCGAACTTTGTCTGGGCAAAACCAAGCTCCTCGTAGATTGCCCATCCCTGCTCCTGGTTAAACCCGCGGCTTTTCACCGCAACCGGTTTGCTGCTGCCTACTTCTTTGTAAGCACGGCTGATTCCTTCTGCCATGTCCGCGCAATTATTGATCCCGCCAAATACATTGACCAGAATATAATCCGTCTTTTTATTCTGGAGCAGGATACGCATGGCCTGATATGTCTTCTCTGCCGTCACTCCGCCTCCAAGATCCAGGAAATTATTCACCCTGCCTCCATAGTGACGGATCGTGTCCATAGTCGCCATACCGATGCCGGCGCCTCCTGCCATCGTTCCGATATCTCCTTCCGGATCCAGTTCGATATATGTAAGATCGTACTTCTGTGCTTCTTCTTCCTGCCTGGACCTCCGCTGCGACGTCCGGGGAAGAAGCGTATAATCTTCCTGACGGTACAGGCTGTTGTCGTCAATGACCAGTTTGGAATCAATTGCCATCAGGCTCTCATCCTCCAGCACTACGAGAGGGTTGATCTCAATCGTGGTCGCATCCAGTGCAAAGCATGCCTTACACAGCTTCTCCGCAATCTCCACCACCTGATCCATACGTTTCCCGGGAAGGTCAAAGACCGCTGCCGCTTCACGGAAACTCTGCGCGCAGAATCCGTCCGTACAGTCAAACCGCAATAACTTCTCCGGAGATTTTACCGCCAATTCTTCAATCTCCATCCCGCCGAACGGAGTAAAGAGCATGACCATCGTGCGGTTCTTTACATCCAGCGTCATTCCCAGATAGTATTCCTCTTTGATCGGAAGAAATCCGCATGCGATCACTCCCTCCATAGATTTCCCGTTGATCGTGATCTCTTCGATGATCTTCTTTGCTTCCCGCAGCTCCTCTTCTGACTTCACCACCCGGACAGCCCCTGCTTTACCTCTTTTTCCTGAAAGGATCTGCCCTTTCAATACGCAGGGATACACAATCTCTTCCGGAATATCCTCACCGGCCAGGAGAATGCTTTCATTGACCGGAATGCCGAACCGCTTCAGCTGGGCCTTCCCTTCTATCTCTAAGTAATCCATACCATTTATCCTTTCTTAACTGCTGATATCAACTTAATCCCAGGCCATCTCCGGATCCGGAAGGTAGGACTCCTCATAGGGGTATCCTACACGAGTAATATTCATCAGATGTTCATAGTTAAAGTTTCCGCTGAAGCTGTTATTTCCCCAGGAACCGCAGCCCAATGTTGTCGTAGGGGTAAATCCGTTCGTCGGACTTCCTCCGCCTGTTGTACCTGCCGGCTGGTTTACGATGCATCTCGATACGGAACATTGGATCGCTGCATATTCCACGTGCTCCGGTGTATTAGAATGCACTGCGATGCTGTGTCCTTTTCCTTCAAATTCCAGGTTCTCCACCATCTTCGCGACGCCTTCCTCAAAAGATCCGTATGGCATCAGATTGATGACCGGACACAGCTTTTCGCGGCACAGATCGTCACCTGATCCGACTTTCTCTGCCGTAGCAGCGATGACACGTGTTCCCGCCGGAACCTGGATGCCGATCTTTTCTCCTACCTGTTCGGCGCTCAATCCCACAACTTCTCTGCTGATCGGGCCGCCTCCCGGAAAGATTCCTTCGCGCAGCTTTGCCGTCTGCTCTGCTCCTTCTACATAAAATGCACCCTGGGCTTTAAATTCCCTGACAAATTCATCAAATTTTTCTTCCGGGATAAACGCGGTCTGTTCCCCGAGACAGATCAGTCCATTGTCAAAGCTTCTTCCAAGAATGATCTTCGCCGCCGCGTCTTTGAGGTCTGCATCTCTGTCTACGATACACTGGACATTGCCCTGTCCTACTCCAAGGGATGGCTTTCCGCTGGAATATGCAGCCTTCACCATGCCTGGTCCTCCGGTTGCCACGATCACATCCGCCGCACTCATCAATTCCCCGGTAGCCTCAATGGAGACTTCCTCCAGGCCCAGGATCAGATCCTTTGGAAGCCCCAGCTTCTCAAGTTCCGCCTGGAACATCTCAACAAGCAGCGCTGTGCACTTTACCGCACGCGGATGGGGCGCAAAGATAATAGAATTACGTGTCTTCAGCGCGCTGGCTGCATTTCCCATCGGAGTAACCACCGGATTCGTAGACGGGATGACTGCTGCCACGACCCCTACCGGTTTTGCGACCTCCAGCATACGCTTTTCCTCAATCCTCCTGATCACACCGACCGTTTTCTTGTCTTTGATGCTCTTCCAGATCAGAGCGGATTTGTTGCGGCATTTTGCGATCTTATCCGCCTCACATCCCATACGCGACTCCTCTGCCGCCATCGGTCCAAGAGTCTGTGCATTGTCAAATACGATCTTGCAGACTGCCCTTGCCGCGGCATCCGCCTGTTCCTGTGTCGCAAATTCAAACTGCTTCTGTGCTGCTTTTGACCGCGCAATGAGCTCTGCCACACCTGCCATCTTTTTCTCTTCGCTCATAAATCAATTCCTCCCTTAAATGTTTTATATTTTATGTAATTGTTCAGAACAGCAGGCGGGTCTGCTGCCTGCTGTTCTGTCACAATATACCTCGTGAATCGGCCGAATGGCCATGATGGGGTGCCCTTGGGTATACCTTCTGAAACGGCCGAATGGCCATGATGCGGCGCCCTTGGGTATACCTTCTGAATATCAATGGTACCTGATTTAGAATGACCAGTTAGAAAGTGTACCAAATCCCGGCCATAATTTGATGCATGCATATCCAAAGATCAACGCTACAAGGAGACGCACTATTACCATGGGGATTCCCTTTTTCATCATCTGATCCGAAGGCAGGCCGTAGGAGATTGGAATCGCCCGGACGCTGACCGGAAGCAGGAACTCCGCGTTATATGCAAATACTGTCGCAAACCAGTAAGGAATCGGATTTAATCCAAGATTGGATGTAATACTGATTACGATCGGAATCGTTACTGCTGCTGACACAGTAGAGTTTGTCATTTCGGAAAGAATCGTTGCAAACACTGCGAAGATCAAGAATGTTGTAAATCCGCCGTCCAGATTCAACTTTCCGACAATGCTCGCAATACCGGCCGCCGCTCCGGATTCATTAACCAGATTGCCGAGGGCCACGCCGCCGCCGAATAGGAGCATCATGCCCCACAGGGAATTTTCCTGCGCCGCTTCCCATGTAAGGAACGGTTTCTTATCTTCTCCGGTAAGCAGGAACATCACGCATCCAAAAATCAGGAAAATATAAGCAGGCTCTGCATTTGGCACAAGATTCGCATACAGCGGACGAGCAAATGCGCCGAATACTGCGATCAGGAAAAGGATTCCGCTCAGCTTCTCATCCCGTGACATCGGCCCGAGTTCTGAAAGCAGCTTATCAAAATATTCTTTCGTTCCTTTGATCGGCTCACAGCCCCTCCCTATGTACAGCATACAGAACAGCATGATGATCGTAAGTATGATCAGATACGGAATACTGCGTTTGATCCAGTCAATGTACATGAACTCTGTTCCAATATATTCCTGGATAAAAGAGATCGCAGAAACGTTCATCGCTCCCCCGAGTGGAGTTCCGACTCCTCCGATCCCTGCGCCCCATCCGATTGCCAGCAGGATCGGAATCGCCTGCGGACACTTTGATATCTCTTCATAGCCTGCGGCATGCAGCATTGCGACCGCGATCGGTGTATACAGCGCAACTACCGCAACATTCGGCATCATCATTGACAGAACGATACTCGCTACCAGCCAGACAATGATCTGCGACTTCATTGACGGTCCGATTAGGGAAAGTGCTTTTAAGGCAACCCTGCGGTCCAGTCCTGTACGTGCCCATGCCAGTGACAGCAGCCCTGTACCAAAGATCAGGATGATGCTTCCTGACGCATAATGTGAAGTTACGGATCCCATCGGCACCATTGCAAAAATCGCATTTACGATTCCCGGAAGAAGAGCGGTAACCGTCATGTGTACCGGGCGTGTAACCCACCAGAATACCATCCAAAGCAGTGTACCGAATGCCATCGCTCCCGGCTGTGTCAGAGCTCCCCCCAGTGTAAAGCTTGATAACGCGAAAAGTACCGGACCTATTATGATATAGATCAATCTTTTTTTGTCCATTTGTAGTTCTCCTTTTCCTTTTAGTAAAATTTTTTCCTTCTTACGCCTTTTTGATTCCTTTTTCTCCTTTCCTTCTGATTTTTTCTTTTTGATATCTACTGTCATTTTATATAAGGCCCAGAAGTATGTCGTATCTTGTTTTGTATTATACTCATGCCAGTTCTGCTGACAATACATTTTTCCATTTGTTTCATTTCACACAATCAGTTTTCAAAACACAAACACCGTTTGCACATTTTACGATTCAGTTGCATAATGTGCAAACGGCGTTCACCATTTCCTATTCTATTTTCTTTCTGCGGCAGGTGCGGCTCTGCTTCCGTACTTTCTTTTAATTCGGATAATATCCAAGTTTCCCTGAGATCCTTGCCGAAGTGTTCAGCACCGCCCTGGCAAGCTCCCGCTCTCTTTCAGGTTTCTCCAGACTATGAACCGTCGTCGATACGCTGATCGCCGCTACAGGCATACGGTTTCTGTCAAAAACAGGAGCTGCAACCGATGCCTTATTCAGGGCAAGTTCATTTTTTAACAGGCAATAGCCCTTCTGCCTCACAACGGCAAGTTCATAGTTGATCTCTTCCATCTCTATCTTTGTCTCTTCCGTAAGCTTTCTTCGGTCACTCTTTTTCAAAATATCCTGAGACTTTGCAGGCGGAAGATAAGCAAGGATCGCACGCCCCATTGCCGTACAATACACCGGCTGGCGATGTCCCATTGGTATTGCCAGATTTTTCGTGCTCTCGCAGCTGCAGCTGATCATATGGACGATATCCTCCATCTCCTGTATCCCCATATGGCTGTGCACATTATGCTCATAGGATATCTTCTGCAATTCTGGAAATGCATATCGGTAGATATCATTATTCTGCAGCGCCGTACCCGCCAGTTCCAGGATCTTCATTCCCGGATAATAACAGCCTGTCAGGTCATCCCGCTGCAGAAATCCCCAGTCCAGCAGTGTATTCAGATGCCGGGACACCGTACTGATATTGATCCCAAGCTTTGCAGCAATGTCCGAAGTTCTCTGCATCGGTGTCTTTTCATTAAATGTTGACAGTATCGCTAATGTTTTGTTCAGGCTTTTTGTGTTCGATTCTCTATGCAGGCATTCTGTATCGCGGTTCATGGTGAAATCCTTTCTTCTGGTTTATATCTTTGCTCCGCCTCATCCAATGATTGATACCCGTAAAACCGTACCATATGCTCCATCACCATTCTGGCATGGTTCTCCTTGTTCTGCTCCATCTTTTTTATCATTTCCAAATAGAGCAGTACTGTCTCATCTGAATATGACCCCAGTTCTCCTCTTGCATAGGTCTCAACCGATGTATTCCATGGAGTATCTTCCCAGGTGTGTACGGCCCTCCCGCGTCCGGACAGGGCCGGATATTCTCCGGCAAATTCTTCCTCCCACTGTACCTTTTTTGCAATAATATACTCCTCTTGTTTCCTGCGTTCTATGCTTCGTACCGGCAGATGTTTTTTAAGCTTCTCATACTGTATGGGAGCAGTGCTCTCCATCATACGTGCATATTTTTCACTCAGAAGGTTCCATCCCTTATCCTCTGCCTCTGTCAGATCTTTCCGATAGCTCTCCAAAGTCTCCGTATCCCATGTTAAAAACTGGCTTTTACGCATGATGCCAAAGGTCTCATGATCGTCTTGACAGGAAGCTCTCCCTCCCTCATTCTTCACACTCTGGAATTGATGCCATTCCAGCGCCACTACCTGATCGACCAGTGCTTTAAAATCGGCTTCCTGATCGATATTCTTTACTTCTTTCATCATTTCCATCTTATGCACCTCCAAAAAGTGCTCCTTGCTCGGTGATAGTCCTTTACGGTTTAGCTCCCGGACAAACAGGCAGCAGATATCTTCGATCTGGCTTTCCGCCTCTTCAGGCTTTGCCTCTGCATGAACAGCCATAAGCTTCTGCAGCATAGGTTTCAGATCTTTCATATCTGCAAACTTTTCCATACCCCGCATTTTCCATTTATAGATTGGGATATACATATGATTCAGAAGATATGCCGCCTCTGCCGCCGCATTGATAAATTCAGTCAGGCACAGCCACATTGCGCCGATATCCCCGCGCTTCCTCATCCTGCTATAATTATACTGCCCGGCCTGAGCCATCCTTCCCAATGCACCGGCAAGTTTAAAACGCCGTACTTTTTCGGGATATCTCCTAAAACCATCCCTGCGCCTCGTAAATTCTCCCAGAGGATCTTCGAAAACTTCCCCGTTCGTCACTGTACATAGTGCCGTACTGTCAATGCGGGACCATTCCTCCAGCTCACGGACACGATCCGGCGGCATGGCGTATCCCGTGAATTTTCGGTAGAAATCGTCTGTACACATGACGCCCACCCGGCCTGCACCATGTTCCGTATCGTTGCGCACCGGGAAGCCCATAAACTCTCCAGGAAGATTTTGATAGTCCTTCTGAAGCTGTTCTCCGATCACTTCATGATCTTCTCTGGTAAGCCACAGGCAGAACCCCGGCCCATAATCATGATCTGACGAAAACTCATCATCATATCCCAGGCACTCTGATCCCTCTCCTGCAAGGCCTGCCGCTATACGCGGCACATATTCCGGATATTTTTCATGAAGCATCGGCCTTCCATATTCTTCGTAGTATTTTCTCGACAGTTCCAAACCTCTGATCTTCCGGTTCCTTATGGCCTCCCTTCGTGCAAATGTGTCCTGAACCAGATTCAGATTCCTCAAGGTCACCTCATAATCACGGTTCTCGCCGTAATTCTCCCGAATCTCCCTCAGTGCCTTTTCATAGTATTCTATCGATGTCTCCAGCCGGTCCTTCCTGAAATATGCTTCGCCCAGGCCCGATAGCACAGAGGCATAATGTGCATCCTTTTTTCCTTCTTTTCCCTCAAAGATACGCCTGGCCTCCTCCATATGCCGCGTTCCTTCTTCTATTTCCTGCCGTGCAAAACAGATATTCCCGATATTAGCATGTGTAATAGCCGCTTCCGACTCGGATTGGTCCAGCTTTAAGATCAAATCCATCGCCTTCTCCAGATCCTGCTTTGCTTCCAAAAGCCTCCCCGTATCCAGATACAGCAGACTTCGGTTATTATAGAATGCCGCCATCCGGTAATCAGGTTCTGTAAACTCCTCCTTATAGCATTCGTAAACCTGCTGATAATATTCTTCCGCAGGCTCCATCTTTCCCATCATACGATAAGCTGTCGCAATATTCAACAAAATTGTCGCATAATTCACCGTTCTCTGAATCCCCATGTCACTGGAAAACTCCTGTACCTTCCGTATACATTCTTCGCATTCCTCAAAACGGCTCGTGACACGGTAATACCCCATAAGCTCATTGAAGATCGTAAGCATTGCCGCCGTGTCTTCCGCTCTGCGTGCTTTTTCTAGGCCCGACTGCAGAAATGCTTCCAGCCGCCTGGGCTCTCTTTCATATAATTCGTCCAGCTGATCTAAAAAATCCTGTAAATGAAACACCACATTCCCCCCTTAAGAACTGTGAATACATACAAAAAATATTTCCGGCAATTCGCACAAAAAAAGCGTCCATATTGTTCTTTTATTAGGAAATTTTTTGCATAAATTATTTTCAACATACCACGTTTATTCTATTTTTTCAATTATCTTTTCTCCTTATTTTTATAGGCATACTGCGCCTGAAATGAAATTTTTTCCAACCGCACAGTTGGAAATCTTTCCTGCCAGTCTTCCCTTGAATATTATATCCGGTAAAAGTTCTTGTCATTATGCACAATTTCTATCCATCATTTCACAGCACTTTTCACATATTTTTCAAAACATCTTGACATTATTCATTACACATCTTATAATGACGCTTAGAAATTAGCTTGTATAAGTTCATGATTGGATGAGCGTGTCTACCAACTGCCGTAACAGTTGACTACAAGTCTTCGGAATACCCGAAGATTTTTAGTTGATTGTTACGGCAGTTTTTGTGTTTCCATAATTTAACTGCCGGCATGGAAAAACAAATCTGACGCGTTTGACATATGCATCTTCCTTTGCGCACGGAATATCGCAATTTCTGTAAATGATAAAGACAGCGCTGTAAATACGCTGTCCTGTTCTGAACAGTTACATTCATACCATTCATGCAGCTTATCTGGTCAGCGTACACGCTGACGCTATTTCACACAGTAAAAACAAACTACGATTTAGTTCATTAAAAAGTCCCCCCGCAGCCAGCTTCGCGGGAATAAATTTGGAGGAAAAATCATGAGCAGCTTATTGATAAAAAATGCTTCTGCCATTGTGACCTGTGATAAAAATGACGCCGTATTGGAAAATTCCAATATTCTGATCGTTGACGGTGTCATTACATACATGGGCCCTGAACCTCAGTCAGCGGATGAGACCATTGACGCTGCCGGCTGTATCGTCTATCCCGGATTGATCAACACGCACCATCACCTTTACCAGACGTTCAGCCGGAATCTGCCCCAAGTGCAGAATATGGAGCTGTTTGACTGGCTGACAACACTCTACGAGATCTGGAAAAATCTGGACGGCGGCATTATTTACCACAGTTCCATAGCGGGAATGGGCGAATTGTTAAAGACAGGCTGTACCACCTGCTTCGACCATCATTATGTATTTCCCGGCGGTAATTCCGGAACGCTTCTGGAATCCCAGTTTGCCGCGGCAAGGGAGCTGGGGATCCGCTTCTACGCATCCAGAGGAAGTATGGACCTGAGTAAAAAAGACGGAGGGCTGCCGCCGGACAGCGTAGTCCAGACCGTAGATGAGATCTTAAAAGACTCCCGCGATGCGGTAGAAACATACCACGATCCGGCGCCGTTTTCCATGGAAATGGTGGCGCTGGCTCCCTGTTCCCCGTTCAGCGCCAGTGAAGAGCTCTACCGTCAGTCCGCGATCCTGGCAAGGGAGCTGGGCGTGCGCCTGCATACGCATCTGTGCGAGACCATAGATGAGGAAAATTATGTACTTGGGAAATACGGAAAACGTCCGCTGTCCTATATGGCGGATATGGATTGGGTCGGAGACGACGTCTGGTACGCACACGGAATCCACTTTAATGATGAGGAGCTTGCGCTGCTGGCAAAGACCGGAACCGGTGTCGCGCACTGCCCCATCTCCAACATGAAGCTCTCCTCTGGTATCTGCCGGATTCCTGATATGCTGAAGCTCGGGGTTCCGGTTGGCCTGGCGGTAGACGGAAGCGCAAGCAACGACGGCTCCAATCTCCTGGAGGAACTGCGCACGGCATTCCTTCTGCACCGTCTCAATTCCAGTAAGCTGGCTCCCAGCGGATACGATGTGCTGAAGACAGCCACCAACGGCAGTGCAAGGGTGCTTGGCCGTGATGACATCGGCTCTCTGGAAACAGGAAAAGCAGGAGATCTGTTCCTGATCCGCCGCAGCCGCCTGGAGCTGGTCGGAGCTGACCTGGATGTAAAGTCTATGCTAGGCACGGTAGGCATAAAGGGCGCAGTGGACTACACCGTCGTGAACGGAAAGGTCGTGGTGAAAAACGGGGAACTTGTGGGAATTGATGAAGAAAAAGAAATCAGGGTCGGCAGAGAACTTGTCAATGATTACCTGAATCGGATCTGATCGGCCAAACCCCTGCGGCATTTTGAAATGATATTCTGCCGTGATAAATGAGATGCTTTTTGGCTGTACTTTATCGGATTCTATATGAGGAGGATATAGATTATGAGTGAAATCCAGGAAAATAAAACCAAAAATGAAATCGACCGAGAAATGGTCTACCAGCTTGACGGAAGGCCGGGGCTGGCTACAGCAGTTCCGCTGGGCCTGCAGCATGTACTTGCCATGTTTACTTCTAACCTGGCACCCATCCTGATCATCGCAGGCGTATGCAGCCTGTCCGGCGCCGATACGGTCATCATGGTGCAGTGTGCCATGTTTGTATCCGGCCTGACGACATTTATCCAGTTATACCCGCTGAGGCTTGGAAAGAATTATCAGGTGGGTGCAAAGCTGCCTATTGTGATGGGAACCTCATTCACCTTCGTCCCCACCGCCTCCGCCATCGGAGCGGCAGGCGGGATCGGAGCTGTTTTGGGCGGCTGCATGGCGGGAAGTCTGGTAGAAGTATTTATGGGCTTTTTTTACAAGTATATCCGCCGTTTTTTCCCGCCTCTGGTCGTAGGCTGTACCCTGGTCACCATCGGGGTCAACCTGCTGGGAATCGGCGTGGACTATTTTGCAGGCGGGGCGGGAGCCGCTGATTACGGCTCCCTGCAGAATCTCGGCGTAGCATTCTTCGTGCTGGCCATTGTCATCCTGCTCCAGCGTTTCGGGAAAGGACTTGCCAAAAATTCCGCGATTCTGATCGGACTCGTAGCAGGTTATGTTCTGGCTGCGGTCTTGGGCATGGTAGATACATCGCCTATCGCAGACGCCAAATGGTTCGGCCTGCCTCTTCCGTTCCAGTTCCATCTGGAATTTCAGCTGCCGGCAATCCTGAGCTTCGCGGCATTATTTGTAACATCCGGACTGGAAACCATCGGAAATACTTCCGGAATCACGATTGCGGGATTTGACCGGGAGGCAACGGAAAAGGAAACCTCCGGCGCCATTCTCGCAGATGCCCTTGGTTCCACGACGGCTGCCATCTTCAATGCGCTGCCGAACACTGCTTTCGGTCAGAACGCGGGAATCGTCTCCATGACTAAGGTGGTCAACAGATGGTGTATTGCAACCGGCGCGTTTATCCTGATGATATCCGGGTTTTTCCCGAAGCTGGGCGCTCTGTTTTCAGCCATCCCCAACGCGGTACTCGGCGGAGCGATCATTACCGTATTCGGCATGATCCTGATCAATGGGATTAAGATGATCTCCAAAGCCGGATTCAGCGAAAGAAATATTCTCGTAATGGGACTGACTTTTGCATTCGGCATGGGCGTACCCGGACACCCGGAGGCTGTCGCACAGCTTCCGGCGGCACTGCAGTTTATTTTCAATGATCCTGTTACGGCTACCTGTATCATAGCGATCCTGGCGAATATCCTGTTTCCGCTTAAGGACGAGAGCGATATTGCGAAGGCAAAGGAAGCGATGCTTGGATAGGTTTGAGAAACAAGTGACCGGCCTATCTTTCGTACTCAGCTCATAACCACTTTTTATGTAATGATACAAAGGAATTTTTAAAAGCGGCGTATTCCTCTGGGGATCCAGAAGAATACGCCGCTATCTGATTTTATGTTACAGTTCACGGCCCAACCGGCCGCGAACTGTAACGCATCCAGCCCATTAAAAAGTCGCCTGACGGCGAGGGGCTGGATGCATGCAACCGCTATTTTACCGGCCGGATGCCTTGCAGCATGGTGCAAGGCACCGTGAACAGTAACGATTTTATTCCGATTGTACAGCAGCAGCTTCGTCCTGTAGACATTTTTTCTCCTCTGTGATATGATATCCCACGGAAAGGAGGTGGGCGCTATGCCTGCTCTGAATGTATTTTTATACATGTTTGCAGATTTGCTTACCGGTCACGCCATATTTGCGGTGTACTTGTTCATCATTATGGATGAGCATGGACGGAATCGTCTGAAAAAGCTGCCCGTCCTGCTGCTCTCTCCTCTGACAGTCTCATGCATTGCCCCGGCTTTCTGCACGGACATTCCCGATAACTCGATCCTGCACTACTGCCTTTACTCCTGTATGATCCTGCTGATGTGCACGCTGTGGGTACAGTGGGCCTGGCGCTTCGGATTTTGGCAGGCCTTTGCAGCCGCCTGCATGGCAGGTATATTCCAGGTGGCTGTGTCCAGCCTGTGTCAGGTTCTTTCCCTCAAGCTCTCTGTTCCCCTGCTGCAGTGCTCCCAGTTTGCAGTGGTATCGGCCGTCTATTTTGCCGTTGTATTGAGCACCTCTGTCCTGTTGTATCGCCTGCGTTTCGGAACTTGGTTCCGGCTGCTGCTGATGGATGAAGGCAATCAGCGCCGCACTGCCCTGCTCCTGTTCGCGCTGGAAGCTGCAATGGAGACTTTCCTCCTCCTGCAGAGCGGGGTCCGCTCGGATTATCTGGCTCAATATTACTTCTTGACGCTGGTGATGGCTGCGTTGATGACCGGTCTGGTGATCCATCTGGCCCAGCGGTTCGAAGCTGCCCGGCAGCTGGAAGCCCAGCAGGACACGATTGCCCGGCAGCAGCTTTATGAACAGGACCTGGAAGCCATCCGCCAGGAGGTACGCAGATTCCGCCACGACTATAAAAATCTGCTGGCAGGCCTGTCACAGGCAGCAGCCAACGGGGAACTGGATCAGCTGCGCGCTTCTCTGTCCGAGCTGGATGCAGGCTTCGACAGACGCATCGGAGAAAAAATCCAGGTCTCAGTACAGATCGGCAATCTTCTCATTCCCCAGGTAAGGAGCCTTCTGCTGACCAAGCTAGCAGCAATGGGCGAGAAAGGGATCGACTGCCGCATAGAGGTTCTCTATCCTATAAAAAAGACAGGAATCGACGTGTGGGATTTCGTGCGCTGTCTGGGCATTCTCCTGGACAATGCCGCCGAAGGAGCTTTGGAGACAGAAACACCCTGGGTGGAGATCTTACTGCTTGCCCAGGAGGAAGGGCTGTCCCTGCGGGTATCCAATCCTTATACCGGAACCATTGATCCGGACAAAATATGGAAAGAATCCTTCTCTACCAAGGGGAAGGGCCGTGGATTGGGTCTCCCCAGTTATCAGCGTATTTTATCCGAATATCCCAATGCGGCTTCCTCTACCGTCTGGACAGAAGGCGTGTTTGTCCAGGAACTGGCTATACGAGGAGGGCGGCTATGATTTCTATTTACATTTGCGATGACGAGGAAGCAGTCCGCCACCAGGTCAAAACTGCTCTGGAGTGGAAAATTTTTATGGAAAACTACGACATGGAGGTCGTATGCGCGGCAGCCGCCCGAGAACTTTTAGATACCCTGAAGGACAATCGCCGGAACATCTACTTCCTAGATGTTGATCTAAACGAGGAAGAGTGGGACGGCTTCACCCTAGGGCAAGAGCTGCGGAGGCGGGATCCTCATGGCACGCTGATCTATATCACCGGCTACGGTGATCTGGCATGGAAGACTTTCCAATACCATCTGGAGGCATTTGACTATATCGTGAAGGACGGAGAACAGACCGGTCTCTTTGCCGCCCGCTGTCTGGAAGCCGTTCATGCCCGTCTGCAGGACGAATGCCGGGATCCGGCGGAGGTCTTTTCCCTGCGGGCGGGGGACGAGACCCGTCACATTTCCCTGGCGGATATCCTGTTCTTCGAGACCTCCCCCAAACCGCACCACGTTTTCCTGCACACAGCGGACAGCCGTTTAGACTTTGTAGGAAGCCTGAATGAACTGGAAGCTAGACTGGGAGAGCGGTTTATTCGAGTACACCGGGCCTATCTGGCGGCGTGGGACAAGATCGAGGCCATAGATTGGAAAAGAAATAAGATCCGGGTGGGCGGACGGGAATGTCTGCTGTCCCGAACTGGAAAGGCGGCATTGAAAAAAAGAGTGGGAGAGAGCCTCTGAAGCTCTCTCCCATACATTTTGCTGTTCAGGAACAATTTTGACCGTTCAGGAAATCCGGCCCACAAAAGAACCCGACTATGGTATACTTTCTTTCGCAGACAGACAGGATAGAAATAGAAAGGAGCGTGAGCATATGGCAAAAAAAACAGACCGTTTTGTAGAAGTTTACTCCCAGGGACTTACCAACGTGGAGAAGATCATTGTGGATACCCAGACCGGCGTAAATTATTTACTGGCTGCTTCCACCTTGACGACGGGCTGCGGAATGAGCATCCTCGTAGACGCAGACGGCAAGCCCATCGTCACCCCTATAGATTAACGCAAATTCAACGAATACAGCCTCGCATTGATTTCATTCTGTCTGTCCGCAATCCTTTTCAGTACGACTGCCGGGTAAATACGTTGTATCCTACCTTTTTACAGCCAGTGTCAGACAATCTATCTCCAGTTCAACCCAATCGACAATTCGCTGATCTTCTATTTCAAATCCGGCCTGAGTATTCTGTATGTTTCTTTCAGGTAATTTGATATATCTAATGGTTCAAAATGTATCATGGAATCATAGGTGAACAGCGATGTATAATGCTCACTTAGAAGCGCCAACAGAGAAAAATCTCACCTTTCTTTCTGAAATGCGGTATTTTATGAAAGTTGCTGACCCAGATATTGACCATAAATAGCTGCTAATGAGTTCATATGCTGCCGTTTGGTTTCAATGCTAGTTCTTTTATCTTTTAGAATTATAATTGACCACCTAAACCACCAGTCACATTGTGGCGGGTGGTTTTCTCATGCACATTTATAAGGAGTTTTTGTCCAAGATGGATCTGTAAGCAACGTTCATGCGGATGAAAGAGAACCATATGCTGAATGGCATACGCTATCTTTGAAGATGAACATTATTACATCTGCCATAGCGGAAGAGAACTGCGCCATATCCGGATAGAAAGCATATTTCACACTATCACAATCTCCCCAAACGCCTTCAAAAACTGTTTCCTTCCATATCCGTCAAATTCCACTTCCACCATCATCTCATCTTCCGATACCAGGATTCCCTCCCCGTACTTTGGATGCCTTGCGCGTTTCACGGCTGTTTTCTTCTGCTGCTCCTGCTCCTTTTTCTCCCGGATCTGGTCCTGAATCTCCCGGCGGAGCTGCTGCAGATTTCCCCGTTTCTCTCCTACGCTGCGCAGCTCCTCCCATTCCAGAAGATGAGGCGGGAGCATCCTCAGATACCGGCTGTATTCCCCGATAACCCTGGGCTCTCCCGGGTTGGTATAGTAAGACAATTCCAGTTCGTCCTTCGCCCGGGTCATTCCCACGAAGAACAATCTCCGCTCCTCTTCCTCCTGCTCAAAGCTCTGGCTGTGAAGCGGGATCAGCCCCTGGTTCATCCCGATCAAGAATACAGTCTCAAATTCAAGCCCTTTGGAGGCATGCAGTGTCATCAGCTTCACGGTGTTATGGGAAAAAATACCATCCGCATCCCCGTCACCGCTCAGCTGATTCACCCCATACAGCGCTGACTGATTCACAAATTCCCTGACCCCTTCCATCAGGCTGTACTCCTTTTCTACACAATATCTGCAGATTCTTTCCAGAAACCTGAGCACCAGCTTTTCATCCTCGCAGTATGTGGATGAAGTCGGATGCAGAGCGTCTCTCAGCCCAAAATATGCAAAAATCTCTGACGCCTCGGGAACGCTTTCCTTCTTCCATTCTTCCTGCTCCTGAAATTCAGCTATCCTCCGATACAGGGGAACGCTTTCCCTCTTTTGTTCCAGAATGATCTTCTTTGCTTTCGCCTTGGTACATTTCTCCCCGTACTGCGGATCAGAAAGCACTTCGATTCCTATCTGTTCATCCGCAGCATTGACCGAAAACCGCAGCACCTTGATCAGCCAGTCCAACACCGGGATATCTCTGACCGTCTTTCTTACAGATACTTCATAGGGAATCTGCTGCCTATCAAATACTCTTTCCAAAATCTCCGACTGCTTCTGCAGCCGATAAAAGACTGCGATCTCACCATATGCGCTGCCGCTGTCATGAAGCGCATGGATCCGCTCCGCCAGGTATTCTGCCTCCTGAAATGGGTCGTAATGGTTCTTTACTATAATCTTTCCCCCTGTCTTTCGGCTGCTCTGGATTCCCGTACCGGACTGCAGAAATCGGTTCGCCGCTTCCAGGATGGATGCACTGGAACGATAATTGACGGGAAGAGACAGCTCCTTTGCCTGAAACCGATGCTTTAAAAGGAAAAACATATTCTCCCCCGTTCCCCTCCAACTGTAGATCACCTGATTCGGATCCCCCACCGCAAACAGCCTGGTGTTTTTTCCTTTCAGGGCTTCCAAAAATTCTATCTGCAGAGCATCGCTGTCCTGTACCTCGTCTACGATGATCCAGCGCTTTTCTGATATTTGATTCTCTGTTTTCCCTGCCTGCAGCAATTTTGTACTCACCCGCAGCAGATCCGAAAAGGACATTTTATTCTGGCGTTTCTTTTCCGCCTCCAGCAGCGGATACAGCAGGAACAGGTCGTCCTTGTATCTGCTGCACTCTTTCCCCTGAAGATATCCCTGATACTCCTGCTCCAGACGCTTTTTCAACCGGTTTTTATACTTCACCTTCAGCTTCTGCGCTGTGATCACTGCCGCCGCCAGGTCTGCCTCTTCATCCGGACTGATCACCGTGAACTCCCTGTTCCACCCCATCCGTTCCACAGGCAGTTGATTTTTCAGCAAATACAGCGCCACACTGTGAAATGTACCGAATCCCTGTACCTGCTCCCGCAGAAGGCCTGGTTCTTTTTTTCTCAGCCTGCTGACGATCTCATCCGCTGCCTTATTGGTAAATGTCAATACGACCATGTCCTCCAGAGGAACCGACTTTTCATAATGCAGATATAAAATTTTCGCGATCAGCACTGTGGTTTTCCCACTGCCCACATTGGCATTCACAACACAAGACGGAGAATCGTCCAGTACCGCTTCCATCTGATATGGGTTAAGATGCTTCCACTCTTCTTTGAAATCTATTCTCATGCTTTCCCCGTTCTTTCTTTTTTTGCGTAGGCAAGTATATAATCTCTCCTATACTTGCTGCCATGGCGCGTCCGGCACAGACAATCGTTCCTTTTTGCAGATCATATTTTGGTATAATGTCTCTGCAGCTTTTCCTTCCGCTTTTTGTTCTCTTCTATATTTTCTTTTGTGATCACTTCCACCTTCATATCAGCGGGGCACTGCACATGCCTGTGCAGTATTTTCTCCAGTTCCTGCATATTTTCCGATTCCTGGAGCCATGTCTTATAGAATGCGCTCTCCACTGTCAGCATCAGGCAGTTCCCGGACACGTCTACCTGTTTTACGGTCTGAAGAAAAGCTGCGCCGCCTTCTCCACTTTGTACCGCACTTTCACAAAGGACTGTCCACTGTTTGGGCAAATTGGAAAAAATATATTCTTTCCGGATGACCGGACGCTCTTTCTCCGTATATTTTCCGCTGTACCGAGGCGGTTCGCTCTTTTCTTTGAGATTTTTCAGTCCCCACAGTACCATGTTCTTATCCAGGCTGTAATCGCCCACGCAGGCGGGGCATCCATTTTCACAGGTACATCCGCTGACCATACGGATTGCATTATCAATGATCTGCAAAACCAGGTCATAGATTTTCTCCGAATATCCCAGTCCGCCCTCATACCTGTCGTATATGTACAGCGATACCTGCTGCCCGAATATATTTTTCCCTTCTCCGCCGCCAATAGAATCTTCCCGGAGGACCACGTCTCCGGTAATCACAGCATCAATATCTTCCCGCGCCGTCATCGTGACCATCATGGCCGCATTCTTTATGGCATGGGAAATGCCTTCGAAATGGTTATTCAATACCAGCTCCCCTGCCGCGTTCGGCAGCAGCAGGCTATGATACACATCCACCACATTGTGAGGGATCTCCATCCAGGTACTCTCCGTATCATAATCCTTCTGCAGGACCTCCGGAAGCTGCACATAGCCCAGATTCTGATGGTTATGAAACTGCAGCTTCTTGAACATATAGACCATTTCGTTGATGTTGATATCCCCAAAGTGAACCCGCGTCCGCCCAAACTCTGTCTCTTCAAATACGCGCAGGATCTTTGTGTCCATTTCCCCGGCCGGAACCGTATAGTAATTTCCGGAAAATGGGACTGCATAGGCAGTCCGGCTGGTCAGGTCCAGTTTCAGCACTTCGTAAAGAGCTCCTTCATGCATATAGACTGCCCCCGGGTGCAGTTCATGATAGGCCTGGGTCTCATCCATCTCCGTGATCGCCCTGGGCTCCAATCCCTTGCTGCCGTTTCCTTCCGATAATTCCAGGCTTTCATCCAGTATCAGCTTAAACCGCGTCTGATCCATATTCCGCAGGCTGTAATCCCCTGCTGGAAATGCCGGCCCCGCCCAGGCGAAACGCCCGGAAATAGATTTTACTTCTTCTGCGTTCAGAAGCACCGGGATGATCTCCCCCAGATCCGGAAACAATCCGATATCGTCCATCGTCAGAGGCATTTCTGCCGCAGCCGCCCGGACATGGGACAGCTCGATCAGCAGATTGTCCGGATCCACAATGGCATTTTCACTTTTCATGGAAAAAAGCCATTCCGGGTCTATGGCAATATACTGGTCAAAAGGCTGATTCGCAAGGATCAGATAATTGACACATTTTTCCCCGTTTCTCCCGGCCCGCCCGGTCTGCTGCCAGAATGAGGCCCGGGTTCCGGGATAGCCTGCAAGCACCGTGGAATCCAGCTTCCCAATGTCAATTCCCAGCTCCAGCGCATTGGTCGATACCAGCCCGGACAGTTCTCCTTCCAACATCTTCCGCTCAATTTCTTTTCGTTCTACCGGCGTATATCCGCCCCGGTAGCCTGCAATCTTTCCGCTCCTCCCATTGCCTGGAAAAGCCGCCGCATCCAGCTTGTCGCGCGCTTCCTTTAAAATGACTTCCACATTTCTCCGTGACTTTGCAAATGCGATGAAATGCCGGTCATGTCCTGCCAGCCGGCATATCACTTCCGAGGCGATTGACGAAGCGGATTTTCTGCCGTAGATTTTGTCATTTGAGCCCTTGATCAGGGGCGGCTGAATAATCTGGTATTCCTTTTCCGGAGCCGGGGATCCGTCCCGATCAATCAGCACAAAGGACGCCCCGCAGATGAGCTCCGCCAGCTCCACCGGATTTGCAATGGTAGCCGAACTGCACAGAAACTGCGGAGCCGACTGATAATAGCTGCAGATTCGTTTCATCCGTCGGAAGAGGTTGGTCAAGTGTGCGCCGAAGGCTCCCCGGTAGCTGTGCAGCTCATCAATCACTATGTATTTCAGATTAGAAAAGATAAAGTCAAACCCAAATTTGCTATGGTTGGGAAGAAACGCGGAGTTCAGCATTTCCGGATTGGTCAGGATGATATTGGCGCTTTTGCGGATACGGCTGCGCTCTGCCGGCGCGGTATCGCCGTCGTATACCCCGGCCGATATCCGCCCGGGACCGAAATACTCCAGAATCGGAAGGATCGCCCGGTACTGGTCGCTTGCAAGCGCCTTCGTGGGGTAGAGGAACACTGCTCTGGTCAGCGGGTTTTCCAGAATCTGCTGCAAAATCGGCAGCAGGAAACTGAGTGTCTTGCCGCTGGCAGTAGACGTTGTGATCACTGCGTTTGCGCCGCCCATAGCTGCCTCGTACATTTCCACCTGGTGGGTATAAAGCTGGGGAATCCCGCGGGCATTCAGATACTCCCGGATCTCCAGGCACAAAGAAACCGGAAAATCCGCGTAGGCTGCAGATTTTTCCGGGATGATCTTTCTGTAGATTGTCAGGTCTTGCATAGCATATCCTGCCATATTTACCAGCTCCCTCCTCCCTCTATTTTCCATCCCCGAAACTACCGGGAAATATCTTAATATCTGCGTGAATCATGAACAGATATTAAAATTATATCATACCCCACCCGGCTTGTGTGAAAATTGTTCTATATCTTTTCATGTTTCTGAGGGAAATCCCCGTCCACCGCTGTCTGAGCCGGCCCGTCGATGAGCCTTCCCCGGTAGTCAAACCTGGACCCGTGGCATGGGCAGTCCCAGCTCTTCTCATCCGGATTCCAGGTAAGCTGGCATCCCATATGGGGGCATTTTACAGATACCGCGAACACCTGACCATCCTCTGCTTTATAGACCCCTGCCTTTTCTCCGTTATACTCTACGACTCCGCCGTGTCCCGGTTTGAGCCCTCCCAACACTTCCTTTGGAGGAACAAATTTTTGTTTCAGCAGGTTTGCCGCCGCATAGGTTCCTTCTGTAAGAAATGGTTTCGCAGATACCATGGGATGAAACCTCTGAGGCGAAAATACTTCCCCGCATGGATTTTCCCGTCCGCAGATCTGATCTGTAAGCAGCACGGCGGCAGCCATGGAAGAGGTCATCCCCCATTTTCCAAATCCCGTCGCCACAAACCAGTCCTCCGTCTTTCTTCCAAACTGCCCCATATACGGAATCCCGTCCAGTGTCATACAGTCCTGCGCGGACCAGAGAATCGCATTTTCCTCTTTTTTCCAGCATTTTTCTGGCCAGTATATTTCCGCCTGGTGGAGCAAAAATTCATACTGCCCTCCCATGGGGTTTTCCCCGGTCCTGTGGTTTCCGCCTCCCATCAGCAGCATTTCCCCGGCAGGCCGAAAGGACAGCCCGTCGCGGTCAATGCCAAGGTACATCCCGTGCAGTGTCTGCGCCTCTTTCAATGCCAGAACGTAACTCCGTTCCTGGTGCATCCGCAGGAAATAATACCCCGGCCGGTTAACAAACGGATAATGGCATGCAAATACGACCTTTTCTGCCTCTACAGTCCCCCTGCTTGTGGTAAGAAGATGCGGCTTCATCCGAAGGACCTTTGTCTTCTCATAGACCTGCACATTTTCTGCAATAGCCTGGAGAAACTTCAGCGGATGAAAGCATGCCTGATCATAACAGAACAGTGCTTCCTCCACTGCAAACGGCAGCTCAGTCTTTTTTTTCAGTTCTACCGGCAGCCCCAGCTCCTTTGCCGCATAATATTCGTCCCGCAGCATCCTGCCGTTTTCTTTTGTGTACAGACAGGCTGGACATTCCTCCCAGCCGCAGTCAATCTTATATTTGTCGATCAAGATCTTGTATCTTTCAATTGCCTCCTGATTGATCTTTGCATATTGTTCCGCCTGTTTTTTACCCGCATATTTTATCAGCTTCTGGTAGATCGGGCCGTGCTGCGACGTCACCTTTGCCGTTGTATGCCCGGTCTGTCCGCTGCCGATCCGATCTGCCTCAAGGACGATGCACTGCCGCCCGCTCTGCTCCAGAAAATGAGCCGTCAGTATCCCCGCCAGCCCGCCTCCTATGATTGCAATATCCGTACTGATATTTCCAGGCAGTTCCGGCCTCGCCGGTATGGCTGTGGACCGCTGCCAGATTGATTCCCTATGCATGCTGCTGCACCTCTCTTATATGATCGGCTGTCACCGTCTTAGACTTGGAACTGCCAGCATAGCTTCTTATCATCCTCCGCAATCGGCTGACAGTCTTTCATTTTATCTTGCACGAATTTCTGTAAAATATGTTATAGAAACCGTAAAAATTCCTTGTTGAAATTTTGCGAAGAACTGTACTATAATCTAAGAGAATGATTGCAACGTCAAAACAGGGAGCAAAGCCATGATAAACTATATATCCGCCAGAAAAATATTTCAATCCTACTTAAATGCTTATGACCGCACGGATGACAAAGTCCGTCTGAAGATCGTCCATACCTACGGTGTTGTTGGACAGGCCGCCAATATTGCGCGGCGAATGCGTCTTTCTAACGAAGATACAGAGCTTGCAAAACTGATCGCCCTCCTCCATGACCTTGGCCGTTTTGAACAGCTTCGACGTTTTGACAGCTTCGAACCTGACACGATGGATCATGCGGCCTACGGGGTGCAAGTGCTTTTTGAAGAAGGCATGATCCGCAAGTTCCTGCCGGAAAGCACCTGGGATCCCATCATCCGTACTGCCATTGCAAAACACAGCGATTACAGCCTTTCTGGTGCGGCTGATGCCAGAACCCAACTCCATGCACGGCTCATCCGGGACGCAGATAAACTGGACAACTGCCGGGTAAAGTTGGCTGATGCCACGGAAACTTTTCTCGGGGCCTCCCCGGAGGAAATCGGGGCGCAGGAGATTTCTCCGGCAATTTATGACGCCATATTCCGGAACCAGTGCATCCTCTCTGCAGACCGAAAAACGCTAATGGATTATTGGGTTTCGTATATTGCCTATTTTTTTGATATTAACTTTCGTGAAAGTATGGATATTATTGTAGAAAATGATTTTATCTCCAGGATCATCCGTCGGATTCCATATTCAAATCCAAAAACGGCGGAACAAATGAATGACATTGAGAACTATGTGAAGAATTATGCGGAAAGTATGTAATTGTAAGTCTCTGGGCTAAAACAAAAACTCCAATACGCGCTCCCCCAAAAATACAGCTGCCACCATTCCCATACACAGAAACGGCCCGAACGCAATCTGTGATTTTCTGTCTGCTTTCCCTGCTGACATCTGTTGGATTCCATATGCCGCACCAAGAAATATTGCAATCCCCAGTGCCAGCAGACTGAATCTCCATCCCAGGAACACGCCGCAGGACGCCATAAGCTTGATGTCCCCTCCGCCGAAAGCTCCCGGTACGCACAGTGTGATCACCAGCAGCAGAATGCTGGCGGAGCACAGCCCAAGCAGCCGGTCGGGCAATCCGATTTCCGGGAAAAAAGGAATGGAAATCAGGCTGATTCCCAATACGGCAAGCACTAACTTATCCGGGATTGTCCTTGTTTTTCCGTCAATCCATGCCGCTGCTGTCAACACGCCAAAAAACAGGAACAGTATCACGGCTCTCGCCACATAATACAATAACGGTACAGACAGATCCTGATTTAAAATAAAATGATATGTTATCAAAAGTAAAATCTCCTTATACGCCATTCAGCAGCAACATCCAGCCCATTGAAAAGGGCTGGATCCTTGTTATCTTTCTCGTAATCTAAACCATATTTCAAGATCACTCAGCCAGTGTCCGGAACAGCTCTTTTACAGTCGGATAGATCTGGCAGAACTTCTGATAGCGCTGCTCATATTTTGCCACAAGTTCTTCCTCCGGCTCAACAGTGTCTACCACCTTCACCAGTTTTCCCGCTGCTTCTTCCACGCTTCCGTATTCTCCGCAGCCTACGGCAGCCAGAATCGCGCCGCCGTATCCGGGGCCTTCCTCACTCTCGATCACATCCACCTTCAGGTTCATCACATTTGCAATGATCTTCTTCCAAAGCGAGCTCTTTGCACCGCCGCCGCAGATCTTGGTGCGTTCGATCCGTATCCCCAGGCTTCTCGCCACTTCCAGAGAATCCCTCAGGCCGAATGCCACGCCTTCGAGAACCGCCTGCGTCATATCTTCCCTTGTGGTATCCATAGTCATTCCAATAAAAGTTGCCCTCGCCTGCGGATCATTATGCGGTGAGCGCTCTCCCATCAGGTACGGCAGATAGAACACCTGGTTCTCTCCAAGCTTACAGATTGCTTCCTGCTCTTTGGAATACTCCGCTGTTTTCAGGATTTCATCCATCCACCACTTGTTGCAGGATGCCGCGCTCAGCATGCAGCCCATAAGATGATAATATCCGTCCGCATGGTCGAAAGAATGCAGTGCATTGTTGTCGTCTACTCCGAAGGAGCGGCTGGAAATGAAGATCGTCCCCGAGGTTCCCAGTGAAATATTGCACATGCCGTCGCCCACGGTTCCCGTCCCTACAGCCGCGGCCGCATTGTCTCCGGCTCCGGCGATGACCCTGACCTCTTCCGGCAGGCCGAGTTCCTTTGCAAGATCCTCTTTTACCGTGCCGACCACTTCATAGCTTTCAAACAGCTTCGGAAGCTGTGCTTCCGTGATACCGCAGATTTCCATCATTTCTTTTGACCAGCAGCGGTTCTTCACATCCAGGAGCAGCATGCCGGAAGCATCGGAATAGTCGGTACAATGTACGCCGCTCAACCGGTATGCAAGATAATCCTTTGGCAGCATGATCTTTACGATCTTTGCAAAATTTTCCGGTTCCTTTTCCTTCATCCAGAGGATCTTCGGAGCCGTAAATCCTGCAAATGCGATGTTTGCAGTATATTCCGACAGCTTCTCTTTTCCGACCACTTCATTCAGATAATCCGTTTCCTTTCCCGTCCGTCCGTCATTCCAGAGGATTGCCGGGCGGATGACCTGATCCTGAGCATCCAGGACAACCAGCCCGTGCATCTGTCCGCCGAAGCTGATGCCTGCGATCTGGCTCTTATCGCAGTCCCGGATCAGTTCTTTGATTCCGCTGACGGACTGCGTATACCAGTCCTCCGGATTCTGCTCCGACCAGCCCGGATGCGGAAAATACAGCGGGTATTCCTTTGAAACAATATTGTGGATCTTTCCCTTTTCGTCCATGAGAAGAAGCTTCACTGCTGAGGTGCCAAGATCTACTCCAATATATAACATCTGTTTTTCCTCTCTTTCTCCTGTGATGCAGAAAAGCCGCTAGGCTTTTCTGCATACGATGATATGAAAGCGTGCCTGAATCCTGTCCAGGCACGCTATGATAACAACGCCGTAATCTATGATGATCGTACCCGGCTTCTTATTTCCATGGATTCTCTGTCGGATAGCGGACTCCTGCCGGCTGGTTGTAGCCGATCTCTTCTACCGGAACCCCGATATACTTAAATACCTCGAACAGCGGTTTTCCATAATTGCCGAATGCCACTGCACCGTGATGCGGATAGCCGCCTTCGATCAGGACATGACGGTAGAATCTGCCCATCTCTGGAATCGCGAATACACCGATTGCACCGAAGGAACGGCTGGCTACCGGAAGCACCTCGCCCTGTGCGATGTATGCGCGCAGCTTGTTGTCCGAAGTGCTCTGCAGGCGGTAGAACGTGATATCGCCAGGCTTGATATCGCCTTCGAGTGTTCCCTGTGTCACCTCCTCCGGGAGAGACCTTGCCATGATCAGCTGATATCTCATCTCACAGAAGGACAGCTTGCTGGAGGCCGTATTGCCGCAGTGGAATCCCATAAAAGTATCTTTGTGGGTGTAGGAATACTTTCCTTCAATCTCTTCTTTGTACATATCCGCAGGAACATTGTTGTTGATATCCAGCAGAGTCACCGCATCCTGGCTGACTACAGTACCAATAAATTCACTCAGCGCCCCGTAAATATCTACCTCGCAGGATACCGGAATCCCCTGTGCGGTCAGACGGCTGTTCACATAGCAGGGCACAAAACCGAACTGAGTCTGGAATGCCGGCCAGCACTTGCCCGCGATCGCTACATATTTGCGGTATCCCTTATGGTCCTCGATCCAGTCCTTCAGTGTAATCTCATACTGCGCCAGCTTTGCCAGGATCGCCGGCTTCTTATTACCGGCGCCCAGTTCTTCTTCCATTTCTTTTACAACTGCCGGAATCCTCTCGTCTCCTGCATGCTTATTAAATGCCTCAAACAAATCCAGTTCCGAGTTCTCCTCAATCTCCACACCCAGATTGTAAAGCTGCTGGATCGGAGCGTTGCATGCCAGGAAATTCAGCGGACGGGGACCAAAGCTGATGATCTTCAAGCAGCTCAGGCCGATGACCGCTCTTGCAATGGGACGAAATTCTGCGATCATATCCGCACATTCTTCTGCTGTCCCGATGGGATATTCCGGAATATATGCTTTCACATTGCGCAGCTTCAGATTGTAGCTGGCATTGAGCATACCGCAGTACGCATCCCCTCTTCCCTGGATCAGGTTGCTTCCAGTTTCTTCTGCAGCGGCTACAAACATCTTCGGTCCGTCAAAATGCTTTGCAAGCAGGGTCTCAGAAATCTCCGGTCCGAAGTTTCCAAGATATACCACCAGAGCATTGCAGCCTGCTTTTTTGATATCCTCCAGAGCCTGTACCATATGGATCTCACTCTCCACGATGCAGATCGGACATTCATAAATATCCTCTTCCCCGTATTTTGCCTTATAAGCCTTCATCAAGGCTTCCCTTCTGGAGACAGACAGGCTCTCCGGAAAACAATCTCTGCTCACTGCTACAACACCGATCTTCAATTCTGGCATATTCTTCATAATATGTACTCACCTTTCTTTTTTTATTGATATCTGTCTTAATCCGTAACCTTTTACACAATATTGATATTTTCACCCTTCAGTCCGCAGAACGCGCCTTCAATCCCGGCTTCCGAATGTGCGATCAGCCATTTATTCTTTGCCGTGATCAGCCGGTCTTCCCCTGACTCTCCAATCGGGAAGGTCAGTTCCGTATTGGTCCCTGCCGGAAGGATCACCACGCAGCGGAATCCCCCTTCCGCCGCCGTACAGGGCGCATAATGCAGGGTCGTGGCATACATCTCCACTGCCGTACCCGCAGGTACAAAAAATGCCTCCACCAAAGAAGTCTCATACGTATAGTCCGCCTGGATATCCTGCTGAGCGCCTAAGAGCAGGATCATGTCTGTTACTGCGATGTTGACCTCACTGGAACGGTGATATTCCAAAGCATTGAGCTTATGATTATCTCCGTTGCAGTATCCGATCTGGATCGGCAGTCCGCCAAAGGCACGGTTCCGAAAGCGCTCTGCTTCCGGCAGCGCTTCTAGCTCTTCCACGGACGGAACGTAGATCACTTCTTTCGGCAGAGGCGTATGTTCCATCTCTTTCAGAATCCTGGCAAGGTCATAGCCTTCCAGAACCTTTCCATACCTGCCAAAGGAATGGTCTGTTACTTTCTGAATGTTCATCATGGTTCCTCCTTATATTTTTGTCAGTTTTCGCTTCTATGAAACCATAATAACAATTTTTTTTATACTTATCGACCAATAACTTAGCTAATCCATGTCACTTTCTTGTCTTTTTATTTTTTCCATCACATAATTTATCCTCTCTGCCCCCATATGTCCTTTTTCGGATGGATTCCACTCTCATCCCCATGTCTCTGCTTGCTGCGGTATTCGCTGGGCAACATCCCATATTTCTTTTGAAATGCCTTGGCCAGCGCTTTGCTGTTTGGAAAGCCGTTATTCATTGCAGCCTCGCTGATGGTATGCTCAGTATTGGCAATCTCCTGAAATGCACGCTCCACACGGATATTTTGCAGATAGGACTTATAATTGATGCCTGCATATTTTTGGAACATCCGCGACAGATATGTCGGAGAATATCCGAATATCTCTGCCAGTGCTTCCAGAGACATCTCCGATGCATAATTTTCTTTGATGTAACCCGTAATCAGTGACAGCCGGTTCAGGTTTTTATGCCATTTCACCATATCGGGCGTCACATCCGTCTCCCGGTATTCTGTCACCAAAAGATAAAGCAGCATGTAGTACAGTCCCTTTACTTTCATCTCATACCCGCACGCCCGTTCCGCGTATGCCCCGTAGATATCCCCGATCAGCTCCATGACCCGCCCGTCCTGCGGCAGCGGATCGTGTGTGAATCGGATGAACTGCTCTCCTGTGTAATAATCCTCGAATGTTTTCAAAGGAATCTGAAGGACGATAGTCTGATTCGGCTCCGGTGAATCGACAGAGTGGATCTCGTTGGAATTGACCAGCATAAATTCTCCGGTCCGCAGCAAGTATGCCTCTTCATTCAGATAAAATTTTAATGCGCCCTCATAGACCGCAAATAATTCTACTGATCTGTGCCAATGTTTATCCCGAAAATAGTTTCCCTCCCCGCCTTCGAACAAAAATACTTTGAAGGGAAGGCCCTGGTTCGGCATGATCAGTTCATGACTAAATTTCATAATCTGCACCAAGTCTTTCAAAAACAAATCCATATACATCTATTTAGATTCAGTCTGTCTACTTATATCATCTTCTTGATTCCTGTAGCCAGCCATTTTGCGATCTCAGCTGCTTGATATTTATCTATGGCAGGCACATTCTTTTTTAACAGATTTTCTTTTTTTACTATATCACATTGCAGGAACCATGTCAACGCAAAAAGAACATATGTTCCTGAGAATTAGTTACTATTCACAAATACATAACGTTGCTATCCAATCGGTAAACCGTTATACTATATATGAAAACACATCATTGCAGCCATTTAGAACAGCATCCAGCCTGCAGTATACACATCTGCTGTACTGAATCGCAGCATATAGTTCTAATCCGGAGGTCCGACATGAAATATGATTGTTTCATCATAGATGATGAAAAACTCCTCGCAGACAGCACAGCCGAATATTTTAATCTGTTCGGTGTAAAAACGGCAGTGGTATACAGCGTATCCGAATGCCGGAAGTTTTTTCAGGAAAATACTGCCCAGCTTCTTCTACTGGACATCAATCTCGGAGACGGCAGCGGCTTCGAGCTCTGCCGGGAGCTGCGCGAAAAGACAGACATCCCCATCCTGTTCATCTCCGCGCGTACAAGCGATGATGATAAGATCATCGCACTGAATATTGGAGGCGATGACTATATACAAAAACCGTACTCTCTCAGCGTCCTGCTTGCAAAAGTAAAAGTCGTTCTGAAACGATACGGCGAAACTGTCGGCGCAGCCTACTCCGACGGCTGGCTGACCGTTGATTTTGATACCAGGCAGATAACCGCCGGAGGGGTCCCTGCGAAACTGACCGCACTGGAATTTCGGCTCCTCTCTTATCTGATCCGGCATAAAAACAAGGTCATTTCAAAACAGGAGTTGTTCGAAAATGTCTGGGAAGACAAGTTCACAGGCGACGGAACACTGAACGTGCATATACGGAAAATACGTGAAGCCATTGAACGGACTCCCGGGAAACCGGAATATATTCTTACCGTCTGGGGCGACGGCTACAGATTTTGCGGAGGCAGGAAATGAAAACACGCAGACTATTGATCAGCCTGATATTCCTTTTTTCAATACAGCTTGCGGCTCTGCTGATATTTGCAGCACAGATTCCTGATGTATCTCAGGACGCCATAGCCGTCAATGAAGCCCTCCAGTCTGTACAGGAGCACTGGGAAGATTTAAAAAGCCATGGCCTGGGCGAAACATCCGGTCAGACAGACGGCGGATTGAATCGTGAAAATGATGCCCGATATCAGAATCCCACGGATTTGGATTTTGTCGTACTGAATCTGGATGGAGAAGTCCTGTTCCGGACAAGGTCCGGATTAAGCGAAAGCATTCATGAGGCTGTCATACACAGGGATACCATCCTGGACATCGAATCGAACAGATCCATTGCAGGAAAAATCCTTCTTTACAATAACAATATACAGATCATGCAGGCTCGGAAAAAGACAACAGTCTTCTTTTTATCGGGTGTCTTATGTGTACAATGCTGCATCATGATCTGGTATTTCTTTTATTTAAACCGCGCCGTTATCAGGCCCTTCCGGAAGTTGGAAGGATTTGCAGAGCGGGTCGCAGGCGGCAATCTGGAGGTCCCTCTGGAAATGGACAAGGAAAATCTCTTCGGCGCATTTACAGAGAGCTTTGATATCATGCGCTCCGAATTGAAAAAGGCCCGGATTGCACAGGCCGAGGCCAACGCCGCCAAAAAAGAACTGGTTGCCAAACTTTCCCATGACATCAAAACTCCGGTTGCAAGCATTAAGGCTGCTTCGGAAGTCGGTGCGGCGCTTACGGAAAAGATTTCGTATGAATTGGCGGCTGATACGCTGCTTACACAGATTCTCGACAACTACACACAGATCATACGAAAGGCCGACCAGATCAATTCGCTCATAACTAACCTGTTCACTGCCACACTGGAAGAACTCCGCCAGTTGACCGTGGCCCCTGCGGACATGTCCAGCCGCGAACTGAAAGAGATTTTTGAAAGCGCAGATTATCTTCATCGCGCAGTCATTCCCCATATCCCCGACTGCCTTCTATACGCAGACCGGCTTCGTCTTCAGCAGGTGTTTGACAACCTTTTTTCAAATTCCTACAAATATGCCGGTACGAAGATCAATCTGTCCATTTCCCGGGAAGAACGCGGTCTAGCCGTCAGCATGGAGGACTTCGGCGGCGGTGTCAAAATGGAAGATCTGCCTCTCCTGAAGGAAAAGTTTAAACGAGGGAGCAATGCCGCCGGCACAGAAGGCGCTGGTCTGGGACTCTATATTTCAGATTATTTTCTGAAAGAAATGCACGGTAATCTCCTTCTGGAAAACGGGCGGAATGGACTGAAAGTGACTGTCCGTATTGCACTCAGCGGTCTTTGATAAACTGCTACCCTATGAGAATGGATTATAGGATAATAAAACTTCCGTGGAATCTTTGTCTGCCTGTTTGATTTAAGGAATCCCATGTCTTCTCCTCCTGCCTTGTTTTCCTCTGTCTTATTCTCTGCTGCCTTGATCCCGAATGCCGCCAGCACCCCTGCGGCGATATCGTCCATCCGGGTATTGAAGATCTTCACATCTTCGGCGTTGGTGATGAAGCCAAATTCCACCAGCCGGTACCCATATCCACGCATAGCTGCCCTTTCCGGATTCGCCAGTTTATTCCTTCCCACAATCATCTGGCTCCGTCCCGGCAGGATCTCTGCCAGCATGTTTGCCAGGGCCTTGTCATAGTCATCCGCCTGGAAGCCGCCGAATATGATAACGTGTCCGCCCCTGGCCGTAGAAACACCGGCATCCATGTGCAGCTCCACGATCTGATATTCTTCCGGTAAATTTAAGGTGCTGACCCCATTGTCTCTATAGTAATCCCGGGACAAGTCACCCAAGATCACGTTCCCTCCTCCAAGTTCCTTGATCTTCCGGGCCAGTACCCTGACCCGCTCTGCTTCCGTATACCCATTCCCGCAGGCTCCTGGATCCCCGGCTCCATGGCCTGCGATCACAAATAGTTTTGGCATACATTTCTCCTTCCTTCCGGACTTTTGCGCCGGCGCAAAAAAGAGAGGGCGGTCATTCGCCCTCCCTGTGTTTCTTTTCCGTATTGCCTTCCTGCTGCTCCCCCATCTTCTCTACCTGGGACTTGATATTCCTGACAAGCGGCTCCAGGAATCCGGGGGTGTTTACCCCCATGTCCTTCACATTCTCCAGGATGCTGATGATCTCATTGCAGATGATCCACAGCGCCACGATACAGGCCACCAGGTTCCCGGTCCGGCTCCTGCAGGTAAATGGTCATCTCCTGCACCGGGAAGGTCCTGTCCGTCCCGTAGGGCCAGGCCGATGCATGGACCGTATCTCCCAGGGCAAACGCTTCATAGTTGTTGTCCAGATCAGACAGATCCAGGGCAGTGAGTTCCAGCACCATGCTCTCATACTGGTTATCTTTGAGCCACTCCTCCCCCTTCTTTTTCAAGTTCGCCGGAACCGTCACGTCATCCCAGGTGACCACCTTTTTCACCCAGCCGTAACGCTCTACAGCTTCCGGGATGTATAAGTAATCCACGCCGCCGTTGACCGATGTAATGTCTGTATAAGCCTCCAGGCCTTCGATGGGGCTCTCTTCCAATCGAGCCCCTAGCGGGATCACCGCCGTTGCCAGATCCTCCGCGCTGCAAGTTTCCGCATAGTCCAGCAGGTTCGTGCCGAACTCAATGGGCTGCTCACAGTATTTTCCATACTCTGGCAGTGTGATCCAGTCAAGATATCTTACGCCGTCCACCTTCCGGATCCGAAGATATCCGCCCAGACGGTCCACCAGCTTCTCCCGAATCGCGTCCAGGGTAGATTCCCGGTTCGTGTACCGGTACAGGCTGTCGTTTGTATCATGGATTGTCACGATCCCCACGTAGAAGCGTTTCCGCTCCTCCACCTGGCTGTTATGGATGTTCAGCCAGGTCTCCAGCATCTGCCGGGTGGTCAGGTCATGGTACTCCGCCTGGGGCTGGATGCTGTCGTGGAGGAAAGCCAACTCACCGATCGCAAATACATTTTTTATATTGTAGGATTCCTTCCCGCTCTGACGTACTTCCCCGTAGAAGATCTCTTTATCGTCTTTCATCACTTGGATCATGGATACCCGATTTTCAAGCTGCCCATACTCCGGATTTTTGTCCGTAATGTCAAATTCAAAGGAACCCGCATCGTTTAAGAGCAGCTTCAATTCCGAATCCTGTATGCAGTTTATCTCATCTCCCGGATAATCCAGAATCCTTCCGTCAACATATACCGTGTACATCAAAGACTCCCTCCCCTGTATTCTACTTTCACTTTTCCAGTTCCTGAAAAATATAAGACCACATCCTCCTCACCGCCTACAGAAATCTGTGGAAATCGATTCCATCCTGCCTTCAAGAGAAAACGCTGCCCCTGATAATCTACACTGAAATCCAGACTGTTTTGTGATACAAAAAATTTCGGAACAGACCGCATATTCCCTTTTGGGATGCTGATCCTGTTTTTCTCTTCCGTTATCTCTACTTCTCCGATGTACCGGATCACACCTGAAACAAAGCTAAATGAGTCCCATTTCCACGGTTCCTGGGAATCTGTCTGCTCATATTTGTACGGAAATGCATCAAGTGTTATTTCTATAGAACTGTATACCTGATCTTCTTTCACGCTTTCAACAGAGAGCCTTCCTTCCCAGTAATAACCCGGATCAGAATCCAAAGTCACCTTCATTTTTTTGCCGTGACAGTAATTTTTCAGCTGAGAGCTGATTCCATGCCACATCTCAGGCCGCCGATCGAGAAGGATGAAGCTGAATACAAGTGTGCGGTTCTTATATCTGACCGGGCCGAATGCCTCTGTCATGTCAATATGCCCATCCCCTCCCAGCACATCAATCACCTTTGTCTTGGCTTCTGGTGAAGAGATGGAGATAGAAATGAGAAGCAGTCCCCAATCCCGGAACGTATGCTTATCCCCGATACTGATTCCTGTCTGCGACATGTATTCTTTCATTTCCATCACCCCATTTCTGCCCTTGTATTCAGCACTCCCATTCTGTCATTGATCAGCGGTGCAATGACCTTTGCCAGAGTCCTTCCACCGACATTCATGCTGCTTTCTACTTTGACCCCGCTCATTGCTGCAGCGATTCCATTTATAAGCCGGTCATAATCAATCACAGCTCCGTCTGCGGAATTATGATTGATACGCGCGGCTTCCTTTGCATATTTTACAGATATATCATGTGGGATCACCTGGGTTCCATTCGGAAGGTAAGTCAGCTCACCACGCCCGCCTTCATTCATCCGGGCAAACCCTCCCTGCCAGTCATCGGTTCCCCTTGCCAGGTATGGGATATATCCAATAGATACACCCGGGATCATATTGATCAGTCCGACTGCCGCATTGATTCCGCTGATCACACCATTCACAAACCCCTTCACCTGGCTGACCAGCTGATTGACAGCCGATGCAATCCCGGAGAACACACCGCTTACAAATGAGGTCAGCCCATTCCATGCGGATTTTATACCGTTAAATACACCGGTAATGAAACTCCGTACATTCCCCATAACCGATGAGACCACAGAGTAAATGCTATTAAACACACTGCCCACGACCCCTGTAAGCGTTGAGATCACTGTGCTGACGGCATTTATGACCGTTGATATGAAGTTGGAAATGTTGCTGAACACACCGGATATAATGCTGAATACCGTACTGAATATCCCTGTCACAGTTCCAATGATAGTCCCGATCACTTGTATGACCGTAGCTATAATATCAGCGATAAAAGTTACGATCGGTGAGACCGTTGCCATAACTGCGGATATCACAGCACCTATAAAGGAAATAATCGGATTGACCGCCGAGATGATCCCGGATACCACAGAGACCACTACAGATAGTACGTCCATGATAATTGGAATCAGGGTCTGGATCACACTCATGACCACATTCAATATCGCTATGATCGCCGGCATCACTGCGGAAACCACATTGCTCAGCACGGTGATTATATTTGTGATGACTGGTAACAGTGTACTCACAAGCTGGGCTATCATCGGCGCGAGTGCAGCCGCAACTTGCATAACCACAATCACAATCTGACCTATGATCGGAAGTATCTGATTGAATAAACTGATCAATACCGGCAGTATAGTCGCTATGATCTGACTGACAGTCTGACTGATCATCTGAAAGGCCGGAATAAGGGCTGCAAGTATATTTTGACCGAGACTTATCACCGTATTTCTAAAACTTTCATTTGTGGCCATCAGGGTGGCAAACCCCGCAGCCAGCAATGCAATTGCTCCCACTATGAGTGAAACCGGACTAAAAAGCCCTGCAAATGCAGAACCGAGACCAGACAGGCCGCCTTTCAATAGTCCAATCACCCCGCCGCCGGTTTGAAACTGCGTAAATAAATTTGTCAGCGCAGGAAGTATCTTCGGAACAATGGAACCTATATCCCTTGTAAGGCTTGTTCCAACGGCTAAAACCTTTGAAGCAAATGTCCCCAGTGGGCCGCTCCCATTGATCAATATGGCCGTGAAGCCCGTTATAAATGCTGCGACCGGAATATTTAACCCTGAAAATACAGTCTGGAAAAATGTATACAGAGTTTGCACTTTTTCGGATATCGTGCTTATTACCAAACTTACTGCTGAAGATATCTCTTCAAACGTTGGGATGAGTGATTTTATCTTCTCTACGGCTCCCGAAAAATCGATTCCGGATGCAAACTCCCTAATCTTTTCCGCTACTCCTTGTACCTTCTCCACAACACCACTGAAATCAATACCAGATACAAAACTCTGTACTTTTCCAGACGCAGTCTGAAGAATTTCATAAAATCCCGAAAGATCAATACCGGACACCAAGGACTTCACACTCTCCGCAAAGCCTTGTAATCCTGCAAACACACCGCTGAAATCCGCATTGGATAACGCACTGAGCATATCCTGAAATTTTGCCCTGATCCCTTCAAACACACCGGACAGAACCGGCATCAGGCCAGACAGCGCGGACTGAATCTTTCCGCTTACCGCATCCCAAGCCGCAGTAACGCCTGTTCGGAAGCTCTCATTTGTTTTCATGAGGTAAGCAACCCCCGAAGCAAGAGCAGTGCCCCCTGCCAGAGCCATCCCCGCCGGTGAAGCGATCATTGAAAATACACCCAGCACGGAGCTGAATCCTGTGGTGAGCTTTCCCGCAATCTTTAATGCAGGCCCCATTCCGACAGCTACGGCAGTACCTATCCCTACCCCTTTTATGATCAGCCCCTGCATAGACGGAGATAAACCGTCAAATCTGGCTTTCAGCCCCTGGATCCCGGATATCACCTTTGAAAATGCTTCCCCAAACCTGACGCCCAGATCCGCGGCTTTCTCTTCCAGGATTCCCAGCGAATTGTTAAAATCGGTAAGCATCGGCTTTAAGGTAGAAAAGAAACCTCCCCCTTTGCCCCCGGCATCCAGAAAATTTGCCCCGATTCTTGAAATAGCCGCCCCGATATTTGAGATGGCCGCGGTAAATGAAGATTCTCCCATGATCTTTGCCGCGCCCCCGATATTCTTCTCTATAGCATCCAGAAACATCTGGGAAGAAATCTGCCCTTCGGATGCCATTTCTTTCACTTCCGCCGCTGTAATTCCTGCGGCTTCCGCCAACCACTGATAAATGGGAAGGCCCCTGTCCGCCAGCTGGTTCAAGTCATCCGTATACGCAATCTGTGAGGTCTGAACCTTATTTATGATGGATCCCATATCCGCCATAGATGCCCCGGCGATCGCGGCCGCATCCGCTGTCAGGGACAGATACCTGGTCAGCTCCTTCCCTGGCTGGATCCCAGCTGCAACCGCACTTGCAGCAGTCGTAGCGGCCGCATCCATTCCGTAAGAAGTACCCTTTACTGATTCCATAGCGGAGTTCATGATTTCTGTAACACTTTCCGCATCGTGCCCGAGACCTTTCAGCTTTGCTTTTGCGTCATCAATGCCGGTCAGCCGGTTAAATCCTTTTACCAGTGTCAATCCGGTCAGCGCGCTTGTGGCTGTGATGGCCGGTTTCGTTATGCGTGAAGTAAGTTTATCCCCTACGTCAGTAAAAACGCTCCCCACACGATCCAGCTTTTTTGTGATGTTCTGGACTTTGCTCTGGAAGGAATCCAGGGTCTTCTGGGCTGTTGAAAATGCTTTCTCAAAGCCGGTGGAATCGCCTGTAATCTTTGCACTCAATGTAAAATCTGCCATTTCAGCACCTCCTTATCGGCGGAAGGTTGTTCGCCTTATAGATTGCATCCACCCATCCGGTTCCTTCCGTTTTTTCTACATCCCGAATGATTTTCAGGTTGTCGCGGATCACTTCCATATCCGCTTTTTTCACTTTCTTTTTGTTCCACAGCTTCAATGCCTTTTTCCTCTTCGGACGGTTTGCATTGAAATAAGCTGTAAAATCAGCATTGTACATGTTATAGCTGTCTGCCACCATCTTGCTTTCCCAGGCTTTCCGGGTGAACGCAATTTCTCTCGGCGTCAGTGCGTCATAATCTGATCTGGAATATCCGAAATTGACAACAAAAAAAGCGAAGTCGATATCCTTTTGATACGGCTCCGCAATTTCCATATACTCCTGATCCGCTTCATCGCTGCTAAAGTATTCGAACTCAATCAGCCTTCTCGGAAGAAAAAAGGGCAGTCCCTTTCCAACGCCTCCAGGACAATCGCACACACATCCGGGTAGCCGTTGGATTCAATCAGGCTCTCCGCTATTTCCATCCCCTTCTTGGGATTCAGGAAAGCATCCGCCCCATCCTCTTTGATCCCGTATGCGACATAGGTTTTCAAGGATGCCAGACTGAGCAGCCCACGTGTACGCTGTAAGTCCGCCAGCGTCGGCATATTTGTTACTCCCTCAATCATTTCAATCCGTTTCATGTTGTATTTCAAAGCATAATTCTTTCCGCCATAAGTAATCATAAATGATCCCTGCCTCCTATTCCTGAATGGTTACTGTTGCAATACCGGCTTTTCTCGCTTTCCCCTCCGAAGTACACTCCACGATCAGAAGCCGTTCTCCTGACACTGCTGCCAGCTCTGCTTCTCCGTCCCAGGTGTCCATACTCGTACAGTCATCATCATAAGACGGATATACAGCGGCTGATCCCTTTGAATACCGGTAAGTATTTCCGGCTTCCCTGGCCGGGTTCACATATACCGCAGTATTTCCGGCAGAACTCCCGGCAACAGAAACTACTGTCAATACATCGAGCACAGCATTCCCCGGCTGGATATCTAATGCAGGTTTATTCGTAAGGAGATCCAGGAGCGCTCCCATACCTTCCAGGGACAGGCTGTACGTCATAGCATCATCATAGGGCGCTTCCAGCGGATAATCCGTGATGACCGCAAGACCACCGAACATCCCTCTTTTCCGTTTTCCATCGATCACCTTGATGCACACAGGTTCCGAATTTTCAAATGATTCCGACAAAATACTGTGCGCCTCATCCCCAGGAACGTAAAGGCCGTCATTGTCAATGCTCCACTCCTTCATACCCGCGATCTTTGATTTCCAGCCGCCAGCAGTATCCTTGCTGGTGATCTCGATGGAATCCGCGGAGCGGTTGATCGTCAGCCCTTTTTGTCCCCCGATAGCGATCAGCTTGCTCCCATCCGCATTGTAGACGGCAAGCAGAATATCCTTCCCGGCCAGTGCTTTCGCAGCAGAACTTGAAAAATCGCAGTAAGCGCCGCCGTCAAATGCGTTATCCGCAAAAAGCTGCAATAAAAATCCATTGAATCTCATAACATCATTTCCTCCTTAAATTTTACATTTGAATCCATAGCAGATCATAAATTCATAAGCCAGAACCGCGTGCTTTTCGTTGGTCTCGTCTGTTTTAATCGTCTGCACTCCATTATTGGTCTGCATGATCAGATCGAATCCTTCGGGAAGCTCAATGTCCTCCGTCAGCGCCTCTTCCAGCTCCTGTATCAGTCCGTAGATCCCTACAGAAGATTCACCCGGTTCCGCGACCGCATGAATCCAGACTGTAAAGACATCCCGCCACATGGTCTTGGAATGGGCCGGACGTTTTCCAACAATCTCCGCAAAATAAAAAGGACTAGGCGCATTTTTCGGTACGGCATCATAACACTTCGTCCCTGTATGATCCTCTATTTTCTTCTGGATGGCAGATATCAGATCCGTCAGTCCTATCTGTTTATACATAGCTTACCCTTTCTTAATCGCATTTTTTAAATCCTGATAATAGATGAATGCCTGTGAATCCACGTTTGCTTTCAGGAAGTGCTTGCCGGAAACCCAGCCCCCGTCAATTGTACGGTGCCCATATTCCACATGGGGCGCATAATCTGCGTAATAACCCATCTCGTCCCCATAGGTACCGGAAGATTTCCGCAGCTCTCCTGTTTTAATGGGCGTCCCGCCGTTTCTCGCGGCATTGAGTAATTCCGTGACATTCTTCTTGACGACCGCGTTAAAACGTACTTCATTCATGGATTGAAGCGCCCTTGCCAGGCGATCTATATCAACTTTGTTTAATTCTATTTTTACCAAGCCCATTTCATCATCCCTTATAAATCCTCACCTGAATCGCTGTGTACCTTGGGCTCAGGTCTATGACCTTCATAATTTCCTGTACACGGCCGTCAATTTCTGCTTTCTGGCGTTCCGGAAACATAGAAAAAGGAATCGGGATCAGGAACCGCTGTTCGTTCCGGGTCACCTCCCGGCCTTCCAGGGCAATCTGTTCATCCGTCCAGGGCGTGACACGGGCAGTTGTCTCCTTCACTGCCGTATAATCATACTGCGGGTTATGGAGCTCGTCTTCCCCGGTCCGCCTTTTTGCCAGAAGCCTGCATGTCTTCCAGATCACAGAAACCTCACCACCTTGCCAGAGCCTCCCACATTCGCCTGCTGTGTTTTCCAGTCTCCGATCTCCTGAGCATATTCGGAAAGCACATCATCTACAAAGGTCGTACTGATATTCGCCGCGCCTTCGCTTGATATTCCCTCATAATAGGTACGGCGGTACATTTTCACCACAGCATCTACGCAGATTGACTCAAACAGATTCGGCAGAGCCCCGACACCCAGCCGCAGGCAGAGCCGGTCAGATATGGTACTGATATAATCCTCCAGGACTTCATCCTTTAGCATTGCGTCCGGAATCCGGTTTTTCACTCTTTCTAGCATTTCCATAAACTGTACCTCACTTTTAGCCCTGCTTCTTTCTGGAAGTACGTTTCTTCACAGGCTGCTCCACATTTTCGATTAATGGGACGCCTTGCCTGTTCTCCTTTCCGGAAAGCTCTTTGATACGTTCCTCCGTAACATCCACCCCATCACGTGGGAAGGCTTCTCCAACGTGATAAGGGTGGTCTCCATCCTGCAGATCCGTAAAGAATTTCACCACCCTGTACATCCTTCTCCTCCTATGCTCCTGCGCCGTTTCCGATCGTACCGATAAATACACCGTCCTCAAACTCGGGGAAAAACTTCACGCAGGACATCAGAAGGGTATCCACGCTTGCATCCCTGGAATTGATAGAATGGGTCATTCCGACCAGCCCCGTGGAATCCGCCATCAGCGCGAATGTCTGCGCCACATCACCGGACATCGGAACATATGCCCCGCGCTTATTTTCCTTAGCCGTAGCGATCGGATTTTTCGCCGTTACCTGTGGAGAGATGATCGCAGTCCCCAATCCAAGGAAATTTTCGATATAGGTAAAACCGAACGCCGTCTGCATCGTGATCTGAGCAGTCCCCAGATAGTCAGCCACATCCTGCTGGTTGATGAAATATACGGGAGTTACGTCCTCATCCTCATAGTATTCCTGTAATTTTGCCCACAGGTTAGCTAAAACAGCCTGTAGGGTTGCCCCGGTCACCGTTCCGGATCCCTTTTTCAGGGCTGCATATAAGGACTTCTTGGTTTCTTTCTGTACCTTTCCTACCAGCTTCTCATCACTCTGGTTGATCGCGATATCCCTGCCGACTTTCTGGATCGTCTCTGCGGTGGTGTTTCTGCGGTACTTATCCAGGGCAAGTGAAATTGTATTGGCAAGTGTCCGTCTTACCTTCGTAAGGCCAATCGTCTTGCATTCCCCCACCTGGTCAGCCAGTTCGTCAACATCCCACTTATAGATCTTAATATCCGTGCCGGCAGACATCGGGATCAGGTCCGTAATGCCCAGAAGCTTCTGGAGCTCTGCAATATTTTTTGAAATCCGGCTGGTAAAATCAACAGAAATCGCCGGTGCCATATCTGCCGTTGTGGTCGTTCCTGCCGCCGGTTCTGTAGGCGTGGTACTGGAATCTCCCTCCGCAAATAACTGCAGCATCATAAATTCTTTGTTCTTCATACGTTCATACCTCCATCATCTGAATAAATGCATATTTTCCTGGATCAATCTCTGACGTTCCGTCCGATCCTTCACTGCCAGGATCTGCTCTTTCGTAAGTTTTGACGCCCCGCCTGCTTTGCATCCTTAACGGCCTTGTTGACCGCCTCCTGGAAAAGGCTGATAAACTCTTCCACTGATTTTTTTGTCTGATCCGCATCCTCGGAGATCAGAACCCCCAGCAGGTTATCGCCAATGCTGATATTCTTCTCCCGGAGCATTGCCCTGGCAGATTTTGACATTTCCGCAATGGCTTCCTTGCGCATCAACTCCTGAACCTGCTCCTGGAGCTTCTTGTTTTCATGCTCCGCACGCTCCTGAGCATTCATCTCCGCAAGCCGGGTCGCTTCCGCCATCTCCTTTTCATGTTTCGCCATCATTTTTGCAAACTTCTGGTTGAACATCCGGTCAAAATCCTCATCCGAGTATTTTGCAGTAGATTTCGGAGCCGGCGGCTCTGGATCATCTTTCCCCTTCTGATCCTTACTTCCATTTTCCTGGCCCTTTGGGAGTTCTCCGTCCTGGCCGTCTGTCGGATCTTCCGCAAATAACTGCAGTAGTCTAAATTCCTTGTTCTTCATATCCTGCCTCCATCGTTTTTCGTGTTCCTTGTTGCATTGTTTCCCGTAGCTTTTCAGGGATCCACGCCTGCCCTTTTTGATCCCGTAGAGTTTTACGACTTCCACGCCTGGTCATGTAATCCGCACATAGTCAGGAAATTCTTCCGCAATCATACAGATACCAATAAAAAAGGAATCTATCAGAAGTCTTCCTTTTTCTGATAAATCCCCATATTGGATCGATGCCATACCGCTCCCGATATCCGTTTCTATTCGGTCATCCGTTAATCCTTCCATTGATCTGATCAGTTCCTGCGTAAGCGCCGTCACTCCGGCACAGACAATGTCAAAACCTGTCGGAGCATAGCCCGCATGGCCGCTTATCATGATTCCATCCTTCCGGAGACCCACCTCAATCAAAACACATCACTCCCTTCCAAAAATTCAGCAACCTTTTTAATGTCTATAGCTCCTGTGCATTAACCTTCTGAACCTTATCCGCACCGGCCATCCGGATGAGCGGGAAGATAAACTCCTTCTCATAGAACCGGCACGGCGGGCACCATGGGGAAT
>Ga0137306_100168_pt1 | contig 64698 bp, 67 predicted proteins | sample Inofroosms_March_FD_97187 | JGI IMG/M metagenome (GOLD analysis project Ga0137306, IMG submission 97187) | Mouse cecal microbial communities from Vienna, Austria - N-Acetylneuraminic and N-Acetylglucosamine D2O microcosms_March | ecosystem: Host-associated > Mammals > Digestive system > Large... | reverse complement strand
AAAAAGGCAGAAACTGCCGGTAGATGCTTTCCCCGCCGATGATGAAGATCTCCGTCTTATCATACTTTATCGGACGAAGTCCGCCCGTCCCATCGGGACATGAATCAAGGGATGCCCTTTGGGTGTATCTATTCAGATGCTCCAAAAGCTCCTCCATATTATGCAGGACCAGCGCCCCCTTCACCTGGTAGTTCCGGTCAGCGCTCAGCACAATGTTGGTCCTCTGTTTCAGCGGCAGTCCGTTTGGAAAACTTTCCAGCGTCTTCCGGCCCATCACCACCACATGTCCTGTCGTTTTCTCACGGAAGAACCGCATATCCGCCGGAATACTCCACATCATCTTATTATTCTTTCCAATTGCCCAATTTTTATCTACTGCAACAATGATATTCATCGATTATTTTCCTCCATTTTTAAGGCAGAGCACTCTCACAAATCCGATACCTCTTACACCGCAACCGGGATATTTTTAATCTGCGGATGGGTTTCATAGTGATCGAGCCGTACATCCTCCGGTGTAAAACTGTAAAAATCCCTGACCTCTGGATTCAGCCAAAATTCCGGTGCCGGCAGAGGCTCTCTGGATATCAATTCCTCTACCAGCGGAATATGGCGGTCGTAAATGTGGGCGTCCGCGATCACATGAACCAGCTCTCCTGCCTGCATGCCGCAGACCTGTGAGAGCATATGCAAAAGTACCGCATACTGGCATACATTCCAGTTGTTGGCCGTCAGCACATCCTGAGAACGCTGGTTCAATATACCGTTCAAGGTCAGCCGCTCACTGTCCCTGTTCTTTGTCACATTAAACGTCATACTGTAGGCACAGGGATACAGGTTCATCTCATGAAGATCCTGGTGCACATAGATATTCGTCATGATCCTCCGGCTGTAGGGATTATGCCTCAGGTCGTAGATCACCCGGTCCACCTGATCCATCATGCCTTCCTTATACTGATGCTTCACCTGCATCTGGTATCCGTAGGCCTTTCCAATGGAGCCGTCCGCATCCGCCCAGCTGTCCCAGATATGGCTGTTCAGATCGTGGATATTGCTGGATTTTTTCTGCCAGATCCACAGCATTTCATCGGTGCAGCTCTTGATTCCGGTCCGCCGAAGCGTTAAGGCAGGAAACTCCTTTGACAGGTCATACCGGTTCACGACCCCGAAACGCTTGATCGTATACGCAGAGGTCCCATCCTCCCACACCGGACGTACCTTCTCCCCTTCCGTACTTGTGCCGTTATCAATGATGTCCCGGCACATGTCTATAAATACGCGGTCTGCATAGCTCATCGTTTGTGTCCTCCTTCTGTCACGGGTCTGCAATATTATACAGCATCTTCTCCAACGCCCGGGTCACCGCCGCGACTTCTTTCTTTGTCATTCCCATAGTCAGTCTCTTATCCAGCTTCTTCCGGTCTGCTTCCATCCTCCGCTGGATATCATAAGCTTTCTCTGTCAGATAAATATTTTTCTTCCGTTTATCCTCTTCATTGGGTACGCAGAGGATATATCCCTTCTCGTCCAGCCGTTTTAGGATCCCTGTCACGGTCGGATTTTTCAGGTTCAGGTTCCGCTCCACATCACGCTGGCTGACCTCTTCCTTGTTGGTATGGAACAGGTAGTCCAGGACCGCGCACTGGGAGGAGGTCACGCCGATCGTCCGGAGCCTCCCGTTCAGTTCCTTTTCAAATACATTATTAATCTGCTTCACAAGAAATCCGATCGGCTGTTTCCGGCTTTCCATATGATTCCTCCTTTGCATTGAAACGGATGCGAACGAACCTGTGTGCCTGTGCGGCCCTGGTTTTTTGCATACTTTCTAACCCTGTTCCGTCTTTCGCTTCTCCAAATAGTCCTTTAATGACCGATATACCTCTTCCAGATCCGCGTTATCCACTTCCCCCAGAAGCGCATACACCATCTTGCGGTTAATGTAAGGATTGACATGGATCATGATATGCTTGATCTGGGGAAATGTCTTCTCAATCTCGTCATGCACATCCTCCGCGATCTTATGGGACTCATTTAATGATAGATGTCCGTCCGCCGCAATCTCCAGATCCACATAGATCTTATTTCCAAATTCTCTTGTCTGGAGTGAATCCACCCGCATCACTCCATGCTGCCTCTTTACCAGGGCGCGGATTTTATCTACAGTCTCCTCGTCGCAGGCCTTATCCACCATCTTATCCACGGCATCCTTAAAGATATCATAAGCCGCCTGGAAAATAAACAGGCAGATGATTACGCTTGCCAGAGGATCCATCACCGGAAAACCCAGCCTGGCCCCGATAATTCCGGCCAGTGCACCGATGGAAGAAAGAGAATCCGAACGGTGATGCCATGCGTCTGCCATCAGCGCGCCGGAATTGATTTTTTTTGCATTTGCCCGGGTGTACCAGAACATCCACTCTTTTACTACAATGGAAAGGATCGCGGCAGCAATGGCAAGGACTCCCGGAACCGCAAGCTGCTCGAAGGATCCTCCTGCAATCTTGCGCAAGCCGGAAAACCCAATCCCCGCTCCTGTGACTGCCAGCACCGCAGCCAGCAGAATCGCCGCTACGCATTCCATGCGCTCATGCCCGTAGGGATGCTCTTTATCCGCTTTCTTTCCGGCCATTTTGATTCCGATAATCACCACAAAGGTACTGAACACATCGGATGCAGAATGGACCGCATCCGAGATCATCGCCTCCGAAGAAGCCAGGATTCCCGCTGCCAGCTTTGCCAGGGACAGAAGCGTGTTTACAAGGATGCTGGTTTTGGATACGCGTATCGCAATCTGCTCCATTGACATCGTTTCATGTTGTTCCATATCATGCTCCTTTTTATACAGATATTGTAACCCGAATCATCACAGGATAGTAAAGTATATGCAGGGAGCACGAACTTTACGATCATAGGTCCGTCCTGTCTTTGCTTACCTCCTGCTTCTCCCGTCTGATCTGAAGCTGCAGGTTCACGCCAAAGGGATTGACAACCACTCCTGCGGTCTCCGGCGCAAGCAGGCCCGGAATCTTCTCCGAGGGCAGTACCGCCGACTTGATCCCTTTCTCTTTCTGCATGCTCAAAAACTTCTTATACTCCTGGATATCCGTAAATACAGGCTGAAATACCTGTCCGTTTTTCTGCTTCATCACTAGCGTCCCCGCCTGCTCCTTGACCGGGATAATATAGGTTCCACGCTGATAATGTACCATCATTTCCTCATGAAGAGCTTTTAATTCCTCAGTCAGCTCCACTTTCTGCGCCTTGCGTACCGCCTGCATAAAATAAAGCGCCGTCAGATGAAGCTGGGGATTCTCGATCAGCATCTTTCCTTCTTCTTCCGGTTCCTTCCTGCGAATGATCTCATCCAGCTGGATCGGGATTTCTACCGGTGTGCCCTGGTTCACAAGAATACAGTTGACGCCCAGAGGCATCAGACTGACATAGAATGCCAGTAGATCCTTTTTCCCAATCTTCACCGCCTGCACGGGTTCTTTCTTTTCCAGAAGCTTTTTGACCGCCGCTTTTGCAGCCTCTTCCTCAAAATACAGAAGAATCTCATCGTCATAGGTTTTCTCATCGCATACGACATAGGGCATCCTGGTGCACAGAGACAGGATCATATAGACGGCATCTGCCTTCCGGAGCATCTCGGCGGCAGCTCTTTTTACCGCTGCATCATGATTCTTACTTTCATTATTCATGAATCTTTCCTTCCACTTTCCTTTGATTTTTTACCGGACAAATCTGCATCCTTTACCGTGACCGGCTCAAACATGCTTCCGGTTATAGAAAAACATGGCCACAGCCATGGAACAGATGATCACATACCCTGTCCAGCTCAGCACGTCCGGAATCTGACCGAACACAAAAAAACCCAGGACAGCTGAAAAAAGGATCTGGGAATAATCATATACGGATATCTCCTTTGCCGGAGCATGAAAATATGCTGAGGTAATCGCAAACTGCCCTCCGGCTGCGGAAAGCCCTGCGAGCAGCAGGCAGAAAAGCTGCGCCACAGACATAGCCTGAAAACGAAACAGAAGGTACGGCAGTGTGACCGCACAGGAAAAGGCGGAAAACACGAATACGACGAATGGTCCTTTTTCCCCTTTCGTTCCCAGCACACGAACATACGTATATGCGATGCCGGCCCCGAGTCCGCCCAGCAGGCCGATCAGGGCTGCCGGGGAGCGAAACACCGCATCCGTCGGTTTTATGATCAAAAGACTTCCTGCAAAAGCGCCTGCTACGATCAGCGCCTGGGGAAGCCTGATCTTTTCTTTCAGGATCAGATAGCTGAATATGATCGCAAAAAACGGTGACATCTTATTCAGCATGGAAGCATCTGCCAGCACCAGATGATCCACTGCATAAAAATTGCACAGGATCCCCACTGTCCCCGCCGCCGCCCGCAGCAGCAGATACCGGATATTCTCCCGCTTTCCTGAAAACCACACACCCTCCTTTTTCAGGATCGCGGCGGCAAATACAAGGGACACCAGATTGCGGAAAAAACTTTTCTGCACCGAAGGCAGATCTCCGGATAATCTCACAAACATATTCATTAGCGCAAAGAAAAATGCAGAAAGCAGGATATAGACGACTGCCAGATATTTCTTTTTTTCTTTCACAGTTTAGACACTCTCCTCCAGAACATATCAAAGTCCGCATATTCGGACAGATAGATGTCCGCCGTATTCCAAATCTTTCCCAGCTTCCCGTCGTTGGCCTCATCGTAAATGGCCACGGTCTGGAAGCCGGCTTTTTTCGCAGTCAGGACTGCATGGTACGCGTCTTCAAATACAAGGGTTTCCCAGGGCTCCGTATCCAGCTGCAGAGATGCCGCCAGATAGATATCCGGCCGGTTCTTATCAGTTCCCAGCTCCGTGCATGTCAGCATTCCGTCAAAAAAGTTCAGAACCCCCAGACGCTTCAGAGCGGCTTCCACATTGCTCCGGTCACTGGTCGTAACGATCACCATTGGAATCCTGTATTCCCTTAAGCCCTCCAGAAATTCCCGCACCCCCGGCTTTAACGGGACCTTTTCCGTGTAAAACTCCCGGACCTGCTGGTTGATACCCTCCAACACCTTGTTCCGTGTCTTCCCAAGATGGTAATGCTGGATCAGATAATCTGCACCCTGGGGCAGGCTCATGGCACACAGCTCCTCGCCCAGTCCTTTTTCCGCTTCCACCCCGATGGACCGTAGATACAGCTCGCCCAGGTTCTCCCAGACAGGCATGGAATTTAAAAGTGTTCCATCTACGTCAAATATCGCACCCTTAATCATATTGACTCCTTGTCATTGTCCGTAACAGGACTTCCAGTTATTATCAACCATACTATTATAACACAAAAATTTTCGAAGGGAAACAAATTTATTTTTTACTTTACCACTTTACCCTAATAATGTGTTGCTGTTCACACCCTTTGGGTGCTCCAGTAACAGTATCCAGCCCATTTTAAGTCGCCTTCGGCGAGGGGCTGGATAATTATTGTAAATGTAACTTTATTGGCCGGACGCCGTGCAGCAGGGTGCACGACACCGTGTGAACTGTAACCATAATGTATCTTCATTCATTTTTTGCAATAAACAGCATAAAACAGTTGACAACAGTTTTCGTCTGTTATATACTGTTTATACAGAAGGAGGGATAACAGTGAAGATCATCATCAACAATTCTTCCATGCAGCCCATCTATGAACAGATTGTCTCACAGATCAAGAAGTCCATCATGCAGGGGGAATTGGAGGAGGGGGCCATACTCCCCTCGGTACGTACTCTGGCAAAGGAACTGAAAGTCAGCGCGCTGACTGTGAAGAAAGCTTATGATGCGCTGGATGCGGAAGGCTTTGTGGTAACCGTACATGGGAAAGGCAGCTTTGTCACGCTTGCCGGCCAGGAGCTGATGCTGGAGGAAAAGAAAAAGGAAGTGGAGGCCGATCTGGAGGTTGCTATCCGGAAAGGCAGAAGCTGCGGTATGAGCAGCCAGGAGATTGCAGAGTTATTTCAGATTATATTGGAGGATCAGTAAGATGTTAAGATTAGAGCACGTAACTAAACACTATAAAGGATTTGACCTGGATTGCTCCATGGAAGTCCGTCCGGGCTGCGTCACCGGCCTGATTGGAAAGAACGGAGCCGGAAAAAGCACCACGTTTAAAGCAATCCTGGGACTGATCAACCCGGAGGGTGGCTCCATCCAGGTCTTCGGAAAATCAGCCAAAGCACTGGACCTCCGGGATAAGGAACAGATCGGCACGGTCCTGTCGGATTCCGGATTCAGCGGATATCTCACGGTAAAGGAGCTGATTCCTGTACTCAGCGCCATGTATCCGGATTTTCAGAAGAAGGAGTTTCTGAGGAGATGCGAAAAATTTGCCATCCCCATAGAAAAAAAGATATTGGAGTTTTCAACCGGAATGAGGCAAAAGCTGCAGGTTTTGACCGCCATTTCCCACAATGCCCGCCTGCTGATCCTAGATGAGCCTACCGCCGGACTGGATGTAGTCGCAAGAGACCGTCTTTTGGACCTGCTCCGGGAGTATATGGAGCCCGGGGACCGTTCCATCCTGATCAGCTCCCATATTTCCGCGGACCTGGAGGGCTTCTGCGACGACCTGTATATGATCGACGAGGGCCAGATCATCCTCCATGAGGACACGGATGTGCTGCTCAGTGACTATGCCCTGCTCAAGATGACAGAGCAGCAATACCGTGCATTGGATCCATCCTATATCCTCCGATATAAAAAGGAAAACTTCGGATACAGCTGCCTGACCAATCAGAAGCAGTTCTATCTGGAAAACCACCCGGAGATCACTGTGGAAAAGGGCACCATTGACGAGGTGATCCTGATGATGATCTGCGGGAAAGCAAATGCATAAAAAGAAAGGAAATTTATCATGAAAGGATTATTGATCAAGGATTTGCAATTATTAAAAAAGCAAAAGATTTTGTTCGCTTTTGCAGCTTTTTTCTCATTTGTATTTATGTTTTACAGATTCAACAACATGATGTTTATTGTCGGCTACGTCACTAGCCTGTTTTCATTTATGTCCGCAACTACGATCGTCTATGACCAGCACTCTAACGGGATGAGCTTTCTGCTGACGCTTCCGGTCAGCCGGAGCAGCTATACAAAGGAGAAATATCTCCTGATGCTTTTTATTATGGCCGGATCGCTGGCTGTATCTCTCCTGCTTTTTCTGGCCGGAGTTTGTATCAAGCACATCCCCTTTGATCTGGATCTGCTGCTGCAGGTTCTCCTGTCAAGTGCCCTGTGGTCCGCTCTGGTTCATGCGCTGCTCATTCCTATTCAGCTGAAATTTGAGGCTGAAAAAAGCCGGCTTGTGTATATCGTGATCATTGGATTCGTGTATGCGGTTATTTTTGGAATCAGAGCATTGGCCACATATTTCGATATTGATGTTCCTGCATTATTCAGGAGCCTGATCTCCCATGCAGGCACGACAGTTCTGGCGATGCTCCTTTGTCTGGCCATGGCTGGAATCCTGGGGATCTCATTCCTAGTCTCCCTGCATATCATGAAGAAGAAGGAATATTAACACCTGCTGGCGGCCTTTTGGCATACCAGTATTCAAGCTCCATAACAGCAGCGACAGAAAAAGCCGGTCTATGCAGGTTTACCTGTAAAGGGCCGGCTTTTCCCGCTACCGTGGGGCCGCGTCTCAAAAGTAAACCGCCGCTAAACTTTTCTAAACCCGCAAATAATCCCTCAAAAAAACAAGTTGAATTCTCAAAGGAGTTGTAGTATAATCTTTACAATTTGGGAATATGGATATCCACATTTCCCGAACCCTGCTGCTCTCTCCCGCCGGGAGTCCCGGCAGTTCAGGAACTGTTGCACAACGAAGAGGAATACACATGAAGGGAAAGGTGAATGGATGAAAGCGTTTCTCATTTTAGAGGACGGGACCGTGTTTACAGGTACAAGTATCGGTTCCACAAGAGACATGATCAGTGAAATCGTATTCAATACGTCTATGACAGGATATTTAGAGGTGCTGACAGACCCTTCTTATGCGGGACAGGCCGTTGTGATGACCTATCCTTTAATTGGTAATTACGGAATCACGCCGGATATGGAATCCCGGAAAGCATGGCCGGACGGCTATATCGTAAGGGAACTCTCCCGCCGCCCCAGCAATTTCCGTTGCGAGGGAACGATTCAGGACTTTCTGAAGGAACAGGACATTCCGGGAATCGCAGGCATCGACACCCGCGCGCTGACCAGGATTTTACGGGAAAAGGGGACCATGAACGGTATGATCACCACCAACAAGAATTACAACCGTGAGGAGATCATTCCTCTATTAAAGGCTTACAATATCGGAGACGTTGTTTCCAGGGTTACCTGTCAGGATAAGCAGGTTCTTTCTGGTGACGGCAAAAAAGTAGCACTTCTCGATTTCGGGGCAAAGAAGAACATTGCCAGATCTTTACATGAACGCGGCTGCGAGGTGACGGTTTATCCGGCACACACACCCGCGGACGAAATCATTTCCGCAAATCCAGACGGTATCATGCTTTCCAACGGGCCTGGAGACCCGGCGGACTGCGTTTCTATTATCGAAGAAATCAAAAAATTATATCAGACGAATATTCCTATTTTCGCGATCTGTCTCGGACATCAGCTCATGGCCCTTGCCGCAGGCGCTGAGACCCACAAGCTGAAATACGGGCATCGGGGCGGGAATCATCCGGTTAAAGATCTGAAAACCGGACGGGTCTATATTTCGTCCCAGAATCACGGTTATGTGGTCGATACGGAGCATTTAGATCCGAAGATTGCAGTTCCGGCCTTTGTGAATGTAAACGACGGCACCAACGAGGGGCTGGAATATACGGACAAAAACATTTTTACGGTCCAGTTCCATCCGGAGGCCTGCCCGGGACCGCAGGATTCGGGATACCTGTTTGACAGATTCATGGAAATGATGGAGGGATAAAACAATGCCTAGAGATATGAGCATCAAAAAAGTATTGGTCATCGGCTCCGGACCGATCGTCATCGGCCAGGCCGCGGAATTTGACTATGCGGGGACCCAGGCATGCCGTTCCTTAAAGGAAGAAGGCCTGGAAGTGGTCCTTTTAAATTCCAACCCTGCTACGATCATGACCGACAAGGACATTGCGGACAAGGTCTATATCGAACCTCTGACCCCTGAAGTGGTAGAACAACTGATCTTAAAAGAACAGCCGGACAGCGTCCTTCCCACCCTGGGAGGACAGGCGGGCTTAAATCTGGCCATGGAGCTGGAGGAATCCGGATTCCTGCGCGAGCATCATGTGCGTCTCATCGGCACCACCTCCGAGACCATCAAGAAAGCGGAGGACCGTCTGGAATTTAAAGCTGCTATGGAGCGAATCCATGAACCGGTTGCTGCCTCCCTTGTGGTGGAATCCGTGGAAGACGGCCTGGCTTTTGCAAATGAGATCGGCTATCCGGTGGTGCTTCGTCCGGCTTATACCCTGGGAGGAAGCGGCGGCGGGATTGCCCACAATTCCGGACAGCTTATGGAAATCCTGGAAAACGGCCTGCGTCTCTCCCGCGTAGGACAGGTTCTGGTGGAGCGCTGTATCGCCGGCTGGAAGGAAATCGAATATGAAGTGATGCGGGACGGCCGGGGAAATTGTATCACCGTGTGCAATATGGAAAATATCGATCCTGTAGGCGTCCATACCGGAGACAGCATCGTTGTGGCGCCGTCTCAGACTTTGGGTGACAAGGAATACCAGATGCTTCGGACCTCCGCGCTGAAGATCATCGATGAGCTGAAGATCACGGGAGGGTGCAACGTGCAGTATGCCCTTCATCCGGAATCCTTTGAATACTGTGTGATCGAGGTCAATCCCCGTGTCAGCCGCTCTTCCGCCCTGGCCTCCAAAGCGACCGGGTATCCTATCGCCAAGGTCGCGGCCAAAATCGCCCTGGGCTATACGCTGGATGAGATCAAGAACGCCATCACCCACAAGACTTATGCCAGCTTTGAACCTATGCTGGACTACTGTGTGGTAAAGATCCCAAGGCTTCCCTTTGATAAGTTCATCAGCGCCAAACGGACTCTCACCACCCAGATGAAGGCCACTGGAGAAGTGATGAGCATCTGTGATAATTTCGAAGGCGCCCTGATGAAAGCAATCCGTTCCCTGGAGCAGCATGTGGACTGCCTGCTCTCCTATGATTTCTCCGGTCTGGATGAAGAAGCGCTGACAGAACAGCTTTCTATCGTGGATGACATGCGGATCTGGAGAATTGCGGAAGCCCTCCGCAGAGGGTTCGATTATAAGCTCATCCATGACCGGACCAGGATCGACCCCTGGTTCATTGACAAGCTCGCCATTCTGGTAGAGATGGAACAGTCCCTGCGGCGGGAAGCTCTCACACCGGAGCTTTTAAAAGAGGCCAAGCGCATGGAATTTCCAGATTCCGTGATCGGCAGGCTCACCGGCAGGACGGAACGGGAAGTCCATGACATGCGCCATGCAAACGGGATTGTTGCGGCCTATAAGATGGTGGACACCTGTGCGGCGGAATTTGCCGCTGAGACCCCCTACTACTACTCTGTATTCGGCAGTCAAAATGAGGCAGAAAAAACCAATGACCGGAAGAAGGTCCTGGTCCTGGGCTCCGGCCCCATCCGGATCGGCCAGGGCATCGAATTTGATTTCTGCTCCGTTCACTGCACCTGGGCATTTTCCCGGGAAGGCTATGAGACGATCATTGTAAATAATAATCCGGAGACGGTCAGCACAGACTTTGACATTGCAGACAAGCTTTATTTTGAACCGCTGACCCCCGAGGATGTGGAGAGCATCGTAGATCTGGAAAAGCCCGACGGCGCGGTCGTACAGTTCGGCGGGCAGACTGCCATCAAATTGACGGAAAGCCTGATGAAGATGGGAGTCCCGATCCTGGGAACCTCCGCGGAAAATGTGGACAAGGCAGAAGACCGGGAGCTCTTCGACCAGATCCTGGAGGAATGCGGAATCCCCCGCCCCTCCGGCGGAACCGTATTCACCGCCGAAGAGGCCAAGGAGGTGGCAAACCGTCTGGGCTATCCGGTCCTGGTAAGACCCTCCTATGTACTGGGCGGCCAAGGTATGCAGATCGCCATTAACGACCATGATATCGATGAATTTATCGGTATCATTAACCGGATCGCACAGGATCATCCGATCCTGGTGGATAAGTATCTCACCGGAAAGGAGATCGAGGTGGATGCGGTCTGCGACGGCGAGGAGATCCTGATCCCGGGGATCATGGAGCATATTGAACGGGCAGGCATCCACTCCGGAGACAGCATCTCCGTGTATCCGGCCCAGAGCCTGACTAGGACAGCCAAGGAAAAGATTGCGGAATATACCAGGAGGCTGGCAAAATCCCTCCACGTCGTCGGACTAATCAATATCCAGTTCATTGTCTGCGGGGAGGAAGATGTATATGTGATCGAGGTCAACCCCCGTTCCAGCCGGACCGTGCCCTATATCAGCAAGGTCACCGGAATCCCCATCGTGCCCCTGGCCTCCCGTGTGATCACAGGCAGTAAGATTCGGGATCTGGGATATACGCCGGGTCTTCAAAAGGAAGCCGAATACTTTGCGGTCAAGATGCCGGTGTTCTCCTTTGAAAAGATCCGCGGCGCAGATATCAGCCTAGGACCGGAAATGAAATCTACCGGGGAATGTTTGGGGATTGCTTCCACTTTTGACGAAGCTCTGTACAAGGCCTTCCTGGGTGCCGGGATCAAACTGCCTAGATTCAAGAATATGATCCTCACGGTACGAGATGAGGACAAGGAGGAAGCTGTGGAGATCGGACGCAGGTTTGCTGATATCGGATATCGGATCTTTGCCACCGCAGGCACCGCAGCCGCGTTAAAGGCCGGAGGGGTAAAGGCCATTGCAGTCCGCAAGATCGAGCAGGAATCCCCCAACCTACTGGACCTGATCTTAGGCCATGAAATCGACTTGGTCATCGACACCCCGGCTCAAGGCGCGGAACATTCCAGAGACGGTTTCGTGATCCGTAGAAATGCCATCGAGACAGGAGTCAATGTCCTGACCGCAATGGATACGGCCCGGGCGCTGATCACTAGTCTGGAGAATACGGATATCAAGAAGCTGACGCTGATCGATATCGCTGAAGTAAAGTAATAGTAATAAATCCACTCAAAAAGACCAAGCTGGGAAAACAGTATTCCCGCTTGGTCTGCTTTTTTTCTATCTCTCTTCTTCACCTTACTGCTCGTTCATCTTTGCCAGCTTCGCGCTCTGGTCCGCCGCGATCAGGCTGTCGATCACCTCGTCCAGATCCCCACCCAAAATGGTATCCAGCTTGTGCAGGGTCAGCTTGATCCGGTGGTCTGTTACCCGGCCCTGTGGGAAATTATAGGTTCGGATCTTTTCTGAACGATCCCCGGTTCCCACCTGGCTCTTCCTAGCTTCCGCCTCCGCGTCGTGCTGCTTCGCCAGCTCCAGCTCATAGAGCCTGGCCCGGAGTACCTTCAATGCCTTATCCTTATTCTTCAGCTGTGACTTCTCATCCTGACAGGAAATCACGATTCCTGTGGGAATATGGGTCAGACGCACGGCGGAATCTGTCGTATTTACACACTGTCCTCCGTTTCCCGACGCGCGGAACACATCGAATTTGCAGTCATTCATATCCAGCTCTACATCCACCTCTTCCGCTTCCGGCATGATGGCAACTGTGATCGTGGATGTATGGATCCGGCCGCCGCTCTCTGTCTCTGGTACACGCTGCACGCGGTGAACGCCGCTCTCATACTTTAACCGGGAAAATGCGCCCTGTCCGGTCAGCATAAAGACACATTCCTTGAAGCCTCCGATCCCGTTTTCATTCAAGGAAATCATCTCCGGCTTCCAGCGCCGTGACTCTGCATAATGTACGTACATACGGTAGATTTCCGCCGCAAACAAAGCCGCCTCGTCCCCGCCGGCTCCTGCCCGAATCTCCACGATCACGTTTTTATCATCATTGGGGTCCTTGGGCAGAAGCAATATCTTCAATTCCCGTTCCAGCTCCTCGATCCGTGCCTTGGCTTCGTTTAACTCTTCCTTTGCCAGTTCCCGCATCTCTTCATCGGATTCTTCCTCCAGCATCGCCAGGCTGTCTTCCACATTCTGCCTGCACTGCTTATATTCCTTAAATGCTTCTACAATAGGAGCCAGGTCGCTCTGCTCCTTCATCAGCTTCCGAAAACGCTCCGTGTCATTGGCGACGTCCGGCTCCTGCAGCTCTCCCATGACCTCCTCATAACGAATCAGTAAATCCTCTAACCTGTCAAACATAATCTCATCTATCCTCTCTCTTCTCTGCGGCACACCTATGATCCCGTTTTTCCGCTACTGTTTTCTACAAATCATCATACACACCAGAAACCACCCGGTCAAGTCCTGCCAGATCTTTTTTTACGGAAATCCTCTGAAATCCCGCCTCCCCCATCAATCCGACCACCTCCCGCGTCTGGCCGCAGCCGATTTCAAGCAGCAGAGAGCCCTTTGGCAGCAGATGAGCCGGACTCTCCCGGATGATCCTCCGGTAAAAATCCAGACCGTCCGCTCCGCCGTCTAAGGCCATACGCGGGTCATGCGCCCTTACCTCTTCCTGGAGAGTCTCAATCTCCCCGGTCCGGATGTAAGGCGGATTCGATACGATCATAGAAAACCTGCCGTCTATCTTTTCAAACAGATCGCTCTGATAAAATACTGCTTCTGCCCCCAGAATTTCCGCATTTTTTCCGGCAGTCTCTAAAGCCTTCTCCGACAAGTCCGCGCCGGTCCCATAAATGAAATTTACTGCTGTTCTGTCAGAAGGATCTGCCGCAGCTTTACGGACAGAATCTTCACAGCTCCGATCCGGCGGCAGGAAGACATCCACCTGTTCTGTATGCTTTTCCTCTGATCTTCCGATCACATACCCGCAGTCCTCATGCATCAGCTTCAGGATACTCAAAAGGATGCAGCCCGAACCGGTGCACATATCCAGCAGCTTGGCTGTCCCCCTGTTTGCCTTCAGAACCACCAGCGCTTCTTCCACCAAAATTTCCGTATCCTGCCGTGGGATCAGCACATGTTCATTGACCAGAAACGGAAATCCCATGAACTCCTGCACTCCGGTCAAATGCTGCAGCGGAATCCGCAGCCCTCTCTTTTCGATCAAATTGAAATATCTGGCTTCCCGGCCTGCATCCATAACTCTGCCGCTGTCCGAAAAGTACAGTGCCCGGCTGATGCCTGTCACATGTTCCAGCAGATACCAGGCATCCAGATCCGCTTCCAAAATCCCTTTGTGCAGCAGTGTTTTCATTCCCTCTGTATACGCTTCCCGGATTGTCATAACATTCCCTGTACGTGTTCTTCTGCCATGGCACTGTCGGCTCCGAAATTTTCCGCCTGATATTCTTTCCAGTCAAACACGGCCTCCACCGCCTGGATCGCCACCTCGATCATGCTGTCGTCAGGCTCCTTCGTGGTCATGTTCTGTACCCACAGCCCTGGCTGGCTCAATAGATTCACAACCGGATTGTCGCTGTTCCCGGCCAGACGGATGATCTCATAGGACACTCCGGCAATCAGGGGCATCAATGCGATACGCAGTATCACACGCATTACCTGAGATTCCGCCGTAATAAAGAAGCAGAAGATAATACTGACGATCATGACAAAAAACAGGAAACTGGTGCCGCACCGCTTATGCTGTCTTGAACTCCCCCGGACGTTTTCCACATTCAGATCCAGACCATGCTCAATACAGTTAATACATTTGTGCTCCGCACCGTGATACATAAATGTTCTCTGGATGTCCTTCATACGTGATACCAGAGTAATATAACCTAGAAAGATCATCACTCGGATTCCCCCTTCCAGTATGGTCAATATTCCTCTGGATGTGATCACCTTTTTCAGCAGTCCGCTCAGAAAGTACGGCAGGACCATAAAAATCCCAATGGCAAGAACGATGGATAAGACCATGACAAGAGACATGACAAGAGATTCCTTCTTCTCTTCCTTTGCTGCTTCGTCCGCTGTCAGTTCCCGCGCTTCCCCTTCTTCATCCTCTATAAATTCCGCTGAAAACATCAGCGCCTTCATTCCCAGTACCAGAGAATCTATAAAATTAAAAACGCCTCGGATAAAGGGAATCCTGAGGATCGCTTTCGGCACAAAGCTTTTATGCTCCTGCACACAGACTTCGATCTCATGATCCGGCCTGCGGACACCTACCGCATACCGGTCGCCGTTCTTCATCATTATGCCTTCAAGCACTGCCTGTCCGCCTATATTTGAAGATTTCATACTCATCAGCTCCTATTTATATGCCATACTGTACCTGCTCAGAACAGCGCATTTCTGAATAAGAAGAGGCTGAGATATGATTTACCCCAGCCTTGTGCTTGTTCTCTTTATTTGATACCATATTTCTTATTGAACTTATCAACACGTCCGCGAGCCTGCGCCGCCTTCTGCTGGCCTGTGTAAAATGGATGGCACTTGGAACAGATTTCCACATGGATGCTCTTGTTTGTAGAGCCTGTTACGAATGTGTTCCCACAGTTGCAGGTCACAGTTGCCTGATTGTACTCCGGATGGATTCCTTCTCTCATGTCTTTCACCTCTCTATTTTCAAAATATTCATTATACTCTCCAAAACAACGCTATTATTGTATCATACCGCTAAAACTTTTGCAAGAGATTTTCCGCGATTCCTGCGTTTTTTTGTTACTATTTAAAGTCAGATAAATTTTTGGCGGATGACCATTCTGGTCAGCTCGTCGTTGCTCTTTGTCCGTGAGAACATGTTCAGAAGGTTGTCTACCGCCTCGTCGGACTTCATGCTGTTCAAAGCCTTCCGGATGATATAGACCGCGTCCTGCTCATCCTTGTTCAGAAGTAGGTCTTCCCTTCTCGTACCGGACTTTGGAATATCGATGGCCGGGAATACCCGCCGTTCCTGCAGCTTCCGGTCCAGGACAAGCTCCATATTGCCGGTACCCTTAAATTCCTCATATACCACGTCATCCATCTTGCTTCCGGTATCCACAAGGGCCGTCGCCAGGATTGTCAGGCTTCCTCCCTCCCGCATATTTCTTGCCGCGCCGAAGATCCGCTTGGGCATATGCAGAGCCGTGGGATCAAGACCTCCGGATAAAGTCCTTCCGGAAGGAGGCACGATCACATTGTAGGCGCGCGCCAGACGGGTGATGCTGTCCAGAAGGATCATCACGTCCTTACCGTGCTCCACCAGACGCTTTGCACGCTCGATGACCATCTCCGATACTCGTTTGTGATGTTCCGGAAGCTCGTCAAATGTGGAATAAACGACTTCCACATTGGGACCTGCAATGGCCTCCCGGATATCCGTCACTTCCTCCGGTCGTTCATCGATCAGCAGGATGAGAAGATGGATATTGGGATCTGTCTTTTTGACAGAAAGCGCGATCTCCTTTAGCAGGGTTGTCTTACCGGCTTTCGGAGGGGATACGATCATGCCACGCTGACCTTTTCCGATTGGGGAGAGCAGGTCTACGATCCGCATGGCCATAGTGCAGCCCGGTGTCTCCATCCGCAGACGCTGGTTCGGAAAAATCGGCGTCAGATCCTCAAAATTACGCCGCTTCTGCGCTTCTGCCGGACGCATGCCGTTGATCGCCGATACATAAAGCAGAGCGCTGAACTTCTCACTCTGGGTTTTGATCCTGGTATTTCCTGTCAGAATGTCACCTGTCTTGAGACCAAACCTCCTGATCTGAGACGGGGAAACATATACGTCATTTTCTCCGGGAAGATAGTTATCGCTCCGTATAAAACCGAACCCATCCGGAAGCACTTCCAGGATTCCGGTTGCAGTCTTGCCGCTGTCAAGCTGCTCGATATCCGTAGACTCCTTCTTTTCTTTCATTTCCTCCCTTACTTCTTCTTTTGCCTCCTCCTGGGCCGCTTCCTGATTGTCTTTCTCATCCTGAGCAAGCATCGCATCAATCAGGTCGCTCTTCTTCATAGTAGAAACCCCTTTCATACTCCTTGCTTTTGCAAGCTCCTTCAAAGTAGCAAGAGGCAGCGATTCATACTTCTCTCTCGTCATAAAATTACCTTTCCTTTCTTCACTGTCTTCATTATTCGGTTGGTATCTATGGATTTTTAATGGATCAGATGGTGGGCCGTGGAATACAGTCATATCTATGTGTTACGATTCACAGTCACTTCACACACATGCACAAAAACAGCCGACAACGCTGTCTGTCGAGGCTTCGCCTCTCCATTTTTTGCTTATGTGTGTGGAGTGACTGATTCCTGTCATATATAAATCATCAGACAGCTTCTTACAAACTACGCTTGACGAATCTGTCTGCTGATTTTATATAGCTGTGAATAGTAACATCTATGTCGATAAATTCTGAAACTAAATTGACAGTACAGACAACTCCTTCTATCTCCTCAAGAATCTTAGTCTGAATTGACTCAAATGAACTAAAACCTGCTTGTATTATACACGAACTTTAAAAAAAAGCAAACCTTTTTTTTAAAAAAGCGGTAATTAAAAAACAAAATACTGGTATATGTATTTTTTGTATTCGTCTTGCACAGTCACTTTAAGCGTGTTATGATTATTTTCAGTATGAACGGCATGTGTTGCCTGAGTCCGGAAGGGATTGTTGCATTTTATGTCAGATTTTCGTATAAATCAAGGTCGTTGGGGCGAAAAGCGATACCATTCGATGGATTATGACCTGAAGCAGACATATGGAGAAAAAGTATATAAGATCACATTGAACGGCGGCATGACCTGCCCCAACCGCGACGGCACCGTGGGCCGCGGCGGCTGTATCTTCTGCAGCGCTTCAGGCTCCGGAGATTTTGCCGGCTCCAGGAAGCTGTCTATTACAGAACAGCTCCGGCAGGGAAAGGCGGACCTTGCCAAGAAGCGTCCCGTGCATTCCTATATCGCCTATTTCCAGGCATTCACCAATACTTACGCTCCGCTCAGTCATCTGGAGCAGATTTTTTTGGAAGCCGTCCAAGATCCGGAGGTCCGGATCCTCTCCATTGCTACCCGCCCGGACTGCCTTGGAGAGCCTGTACTGGACCTGTTGGAACGGCTCAGCCGGATCAAACCCGTCTGGGTTGAGCTGGGACTGCAGACGATCCATCCGTCCACCGCCGCATATATCCGGCGGGGCTATACGCTGCCTGTCTTTGAGCAGGCCGTCCAAAACCTGCGCAGCCACAGGATTTCCGTGATCGTCCATACCATCCTCTGTCTTCCCGGAGAGACCAGGGCGCAGATGTTTGAAACCCTGGACTATCTGAACCGCAGGGATATCCAGGGAATCAAGCTCCAGCTTCTTCATATCTTACGGGATACGGACCTTGCCGCCGAATATGAGGCCCATCCCTTCCCGATCCCGGATATGGAAGAATACATCGCTCTGCTTGGAGAATGTATCTCCCGGCTGCGCCCGGATCTCACCATCCATCGTCTGACCGGCGACGGACCGAAGGAACTGCTCATCGCTCCGCTCTGGACAGGCAATAAACGAACGGTACTCAACACACTGCACCAATATCTGAAAAAGCAGGATATCTGGCAGGGAAAGGAATATCATGAACGAGACATTTACCTTGTATAAACTGATGATCTTATATCTGCTGAAAAAAGTAAATTTTCCGCTGGCCACCACGCAGATTTCTGATTTTATGCTGGGAATGGAATATACCAACTATTTCCGGCTCCAGGAAGCTCTGTCCGAACTTCAGGAAGCCAACATGATCGAAGCAGAAAATACATACCGGCGCACGCTCTACCATCTTACGGGCGACGGGGCCAGAACGATCCGGCTTCTCCAGGGAAATATCAACTATGAGATCCGGCGGGATATCGATGCCTTTGTGGAAGAAAATGAATACGATTTAAGGGAGGCGCTGTCTGTGAAAGCTTCCTATTATCTGAATACGAATCACGAATATGAGGCGCGCTGTCAGATCCTGGAGGGAAAGTACAGCCTCCTGGACCTGAAGCTGACGGTCCCCACAAAGGCCGAGGCGGAATCTATTGTCAAAAACTGGAATCTGTCCAGTCAGGAACTTTACGGGGAGCTGCTCACAAGGTTATTATGAGGACGCAGGCCAGCAGGCTTCGGCCCAGAGCTATCGCAGCAAAAGGGCATGTGCCTGCTGTTTGGCATTGCTGCAATGCCGCAGATCTGCCGTTTCCGTATACCGCTTTTCAGTCACTCTATCCCCGCAGTCTTTTCAGGTGTTCACTGATCTGCTTCTCATAGCCGGAATCGCTTGGTTCGTAGAACTTTGCTCCCTGAACCTCATCCGGCAGGTACTGCTGCTCTACAAAATGTCCGGGGTAATTGTGCACATACTTGTAGCCTGTTCCCCGGCCCAGATTTTTTGCCCCTTTATAATGTGCATCCTGGAGATGGACAGGAACCGATGTCCGGGTCTGGCGCACACTCTCACTGGCCGCCGCAATGGCTGTGACCGCGGAATTGCTTTTGGGTGCGGAGGCCACATACAGGACCGCCTGGGACAAGATGATCTCTGCCTCGGGCATTCCGACGCGTTCCACTGCCTGGGCCGCAGCCACTGCCACTGTGAGCGCCTGGGGATCCGCGTTTCCCACATCCTCAGACGCACAGATCATGATCCGGCGCGCGATAAACTTGATATCTTCCCCTGCATACAGCATCTTTGCCAGATAATAGACCGCCGCATCCGGGTCCGATCCGCGCATACTCTTGATGAAGGCCGAAATGGTATCATAGTGGTTGTCCCCGGTCTTGTCGTAGTGTACGACACGCTTCTGGATGCATTCTGACGCTACCTCCAGGGTAATATGGATCAACCCATCCTCACTTCGGTCCGTGGTCAGGATCCCCAGTTCCACCGCATTGAGCGCATTTCTCGCATCTCCTCCGGAAATATCCGCCAGAAAATCCAGCGCGTCCTCGTCAATCTCGGCATGAAAGGAGCCCATTCCCTTTTCTTTGTCATATACCGCCCTATGCAGGATGGACTTGATGTCCTCTTTGTCAAGCGCATGGAGTTCAAAAATACTGGATCTGGACAAAAGCGCCCCATTGACCTCAAAATAGGGGTTTTCCGTAGTCGCTCCGATCAGCGTAATGGTGCCGTCTTCCACAAACGGAAGCAGGTAATCCTGCTGTCCTTTGTTGAATCGATGAATCTCATCGATAAAAAGGATGGTCTTCTTCTGATACATCCCCAGTAGTTCCTTAGCTTCACTGACTACCTGCTCCATGTCCTTCTTGCCAGCAGAAGTGGCATTGATCTGCTTAAATTCAGAGCGTGTCGTATTGGCTATCACCTTTGCCAGCGTTGTCTTTCCGGTTCCCGGAGGCCCATAAAAAATGATAGATCCCAGCTTGTCCGCCCGGATCGCCCGGTACAAAAGCTTGTCCTTCCCAATGATATGCCTCTGCCCTGCCACCTCATCCAGGGATACGGGCCGCATCCTGGATGCCAGCGGAGATTCCTTCTCCTGCTGTGTTTCTCTCATATAATCAAATAAATCCATATTCAATCCCTCTTTTCTTCAGGCTGCAATACCGGCAAGCGTGCGGATCACTTCCCCTGCGATCAAAAGGCCCGCGGCCGGCGGAACAAAGGAGATGCTTCCCGGTACGGCCCGGCGGCCGTCCTGTGCGTCCTCTGTCTTTCTTCCGGAGACATCCACCGGCTGTTCCCTGGAATACAGCACTTTTAAATGCGGGATTCCTCTCGCTTTCATCTCCCTGCGCATCACTTTGCAGAGCGGGCAGACGCTGGTCACCGACAGATCCGCAATCTCAAACAATTCCGGGTGCAGTTTATTTCCCGTCCCCATACTGCTGATCAAAGGAACCTCCTGACGCCATGCCCATTCCGCGATCGTAAGCTTTGCAGTCACTGTGTCTACGGCATCCACGATATAATCCGGCTTTTTTTCAAACAGTCCGGAAAGATCCTCTTTCAGGATAAAGCGTTCGTAAGTCCGAACCCGGGTCTCCGGACAGATGGCCCGGATCTGCTCCTCCATGACCTTTGTCTTATACTGCCCGACCGTATGATGGTATGCGACACACTGGCGGTTGATATTGGTCAGGGAGACCTTGTCATTGTCGATCAGGACCAGTTTCCCGACCCCGCTCCTTGCGAGGGCATCAATGCAGTGGGAACCCACGCCGCCCACGCCGAATACCGCCACCTCGGCCTTCTTCAAACGCTCCATAGCCTCTGGGCCGATCAGAAGCTCTGTTCTTGAAAATTCATGTATCATCGGTTCTGTTTTCTCCTGTATTTTTTAACTGTCACTCCACGAGAAGTTCATCAACTGTTACGAACTGATACCCTTCGGCTTCCAAAAGATCTACGATTCTCAGAGCTGCCCTTACAGAGCTTTTATAACAGTCATGTAACAAGATAATATCATTTTCTTCCACTTCCGTCACTACTTTATTTACAATTTCATCCTCATTTTCGGTAGCCCAGTCCAGCGGGTCCACGGTCCACATGACAGGAAGCACATGAATCCTCTGTTCCAGCTTCTTCTGCCACAGGCCGAAAGGAGGACGCATATATTCCACCGGCGCGCCGGTGATCTCAGAGATCAGGTCGTTGGTGGCCTTAATCTCCTGGTAGGCCGTATCATTGCTCACCCGCGTGATCTCCACATGATTGTATGTATGGTTTCCAAGCAGGTGCCCTTCCTCCCATTCCCTCTTCACAATGTCCGCATTGTTTCCCGTCTCGATATTTTTCCCGATCAGGAAAAATGTGGCCTTGACGCCCCGTTTCTTCAACCCGTCCAGTAACAAAGGAGTAAACTGTGCATTCGGTCCATCGTCAAAGGTCAGAGCGATCTTCGGCTGTTCCGTTTTTCTGTCAGTTCCTTTTTTCGGATTTTCCGATCTGATCAGATACAATGTTTCCCCTATGTCATTTTGTGCGTTTCCGCCTGCCACCCCGGGGACACAGACTCCCAGGAGCAGCAGGATATAGATCAATCCGATTCCCTGCATCCATTTTTTCATAATCTGTCTATCAAGCCTTAACAACCCATGTTACCTGTTTTCTTTTCAATATATGCATTGTACTTTCAATTTATTGATGATATAATATATTGCTGATACGCCAGGCAGGTCATCTATTTTCTTCGGAAATTGGTGACAGTTATCATATGTTGATGATGCATAAGATGAAGGAGGTTTATTTGTAATATGCAGAATACACAGACAAAAGAAAATAAAATGGGAGTCATGCCGGTTCCCAAGCTGTTGATCACTATGTCCCTGCCCATGATGCTCTCCATGCTGGTACAGGCACTGTACAATATCGTGGACAGTATTTTCGTGGCCCAGATCAATGAAAATGCCTTGACAGCCGTATCACTAGCATTTCCCATTCAGAGCCTTATGATCGCCATTTCCGCCGGGACAGGCGTGGGGATCAATGCCCTGCTTTCCCGCAATCTGGGCGAAAAGAAATTCGAAGATGCCAACCGGGCTGCCAAAAACGGAATTTTTCTTGCTTTTATCAGCTTTGCCCTCATGGCCCTGATCGGCCTGACCTGTTCTCAGACCTTTTTCCGGCTTCAGACCCAGGATGAGCAGATCGTCGCCTACGGCACGCAATATCTGACCATCATCTGCATCCTTTCTATCGGAATCTTTATGCAGATGACTCTGGAGAGGCTCCTGCAGTCCACCGGAAAGACTGTATATACTATGATCACTCAAGGAATCGGGGCAATCATCAATATTATCATGGATCCCATCCTAATCTTCGGACTGTTCGGCTTTCCAAGGCTGGAGGTAGCCGGGGCCGCTATCGCTACGGTGACCGGACAGATTGTTGCTGTCATCCTTTCTGTCTATTTTAACTGCACGAAAAACAAGGAACTGAATCTGGATATGAAAGGGTTCCACCCGGACAAAAAGATCATCGCCACCATCTATCAGGTAGGCGTTCCGTCTATTATCATGCAGTCCATAGGTTCTGTCATGGTATTTGGAATGAACAAGATCCTGCTCATGTTCTCTTCCACCGCCGCTGCAGTGTTCGGCGTTTACTTTAAGCTGCAGAGCTTTATCTTCATGCCGATATTCGGTCTCAACAACGGTATGATCCCAATCATTGCCTACAATTACGGCGCCAGAAATAAAAAGCGGATCGAATCCACCATGAAGCTGAGCATCGGACTGGCAGTGGGCATTATGTTCGCCGGACTGGCTGTATTCCAGATTTTTCCTGTGCAGCTCCTGGGCTTTTTTGACGCTTCCGAGCATATGCTGGAGATCGGTGTACCCGCATTGCGTATCATCAGCCTGAGTTTCATCTTTGCCGGGTACTGTATCATTGTAGGCTCTGTATTCCAGGCTCTGGGAAATGGTGTCTACAGCCTGATCGTGTCTGCAGCGAGGCAGCTTCTGGTGATTCTTCCGGCGGCTTACCTTTTCGCCGTACTGTCCGGCCTGTCCATGGTATGGTGGTCGATTCCCCTTGCCGAGATTGTTTCCGTGGTTCTCTCCACACTGCTGTTTAAAAGAATTCGGGTTCTGAAGCTTGAACCTATGGACAATCTTCCCGGATAAAAAAGCTGTATAACCGTAAGCGATTTTTATACAAATTACGATGTTGGTTTTTAATTCTCTTATAGATAAAAACAGAGACCTTCCGGAAAAGCTGATTCCCGAAAGGTCTCTGTTTTTATTGAAAGCTGCCTAGCGGATTTGAACCGCCGACCTCATCCTTACCAAGGATGCGCGCTACCTGCTGCGCCAAGGCAGCCTGCAACATGCCAAAATCTTCCAAGCAAACGGAAGTATCATGTCACACAACGTTATAAGTATACAATAAAGTAATCTGATTTGTCAATATTTTTTTCATAATTTGTCAAATTTTTTCCGAGTCTAGCAATATCGTAAACGGCCCGTCATTCACCAGACTGACCTTCATCTCCGCACCGAAGCTCCCAGTCTCCACAATCGGCACATTTTCACGGCATTTTGCTATGATATATTCATAAAGTGCATTCGCTTTTTCCGGGGAACCTGCGTCCGTAAAGCTCGGGCGGTTTCCTTTTTTACAGTTGGCATACAGCGTAAACTGGGAGATCAAAAGCAGCTCCCCTCCCACATCCGCCAGGGACAGGTTCGTTTTTCCGTTTTCATCTTCAAAGATCCGAAGTCCGATCAACTTCCTTACCAGCTTGTCCGCAGTTTCCTCGGTATCCTCCCCGGCAACCCCGATCAATACCAGAAGTCCCTTTCCAATCTTTCCAATCACGTTTCCGTCTACGGATACGCTGGACTGCGTAACCCGCTGAATCACAAATCTCATACTCTGTTTCCTCCGATTCTATGCTGCGGTGTCTTTCCTTTTTTCACACAGTCCGCAGTTTCGTTATATGCGGCTTCACAGCCTGCATCCTAGTATAATCCAAACTAATTGCCCATATGTTTCGTTACAGGATAAATTTCCATGTGCAAGGAAGCTGAATGAGGCGATGCCCAGTCATCTTCCCAGCAGCTTTCCAGCTTTCGTCTTGATCCGCTGCAGCGCATTGTCAATCGTCTTCGGGCTTTTATTCAGAATCTCCGCGATCGTCCGGTAATCGGTTCCCATCAGATGCAGATAGAGCACATGATTTTCCAACGCGCTCAAAACACCTTTCAGGTTTTCCACAAAAACCTCTACGTATTCTTTTCCAAAATACAGAACCTCTGGATTATTATCCACCTCAGACCGGATCTTGTCGATCAGCGGAACCTCCTTGCTCTCGTCATCATCCGCTTCCACCTCGTACAGAGACACATAGGAATTGAGCGGCAAATGCTTTTTTCTCCGGGAAGCTTCGATGGCACTGTACATCTGGCGGGATACACACAATTCGGCAAAGCTCTGGAAACTGTTCCCCTGCTCCGGGTCAAAATTCTGCACGGCCTTCATCAGTCCGATCATCCCTTCCTGAATCAGGTCATCATTCTCTCCGCCGATCAGGAACATCTCTCTTGCCTTGCGGCGCACCATGGATTTATATTTCACCATCAGATAATCCATGATATCCCGCTCCCCTGCCCCGAGTCGGGCCAGAAGCTCTTCATCTGTCATCGTATCATATATTCCCAAATTTTTTCCTCCGGGCTCGAAGGCCCTTCTTTATATTTTTATTCCCGCGTCCGGCACTGCATCAGCCGGATCCGATACAGCAGGTGCTCGGCACCGTGTGAGTGCTGCCTCACGCGCTGCTGCAGGCATCCGATCTTTGGCTGTCAGCCGTTCTTCATAAGCCTCTGCCGAGCGATCTCATAGGACAACATACCTGCCGCTACCGATGCATTGAGGGAATCGATCTCCCCCTTCATAGGGATTCCGGCCAGAAAATCACACCGCTGTCTGACCAGCCGTCCCACGCCTTCCCCTTCATTGCCGATGACAAGGCCGATAGGGCCTGTCAGGTCCATCTGATAAGGAGCCTCTCCGTCCATATCCGCGCAGACGAACCAGAGCCCCTTTTCTTTCAGTTCTTCAATCGTCTTTGCCAGGTTCGTGACCTTAGCCACCGGGGTATAGTTCAGCGCTCCGGCAGAGGTTTTCGCTACCGTGGCCGTCAAGCCCGATGCCCGACGCTTGGGAATGATCACTCCGTGAGCCCCCATCACATTGGCTGTCCGGATGACCGCCCCCAGGTTATGAGGATCTTCGATATTATCCAGCAGGATCAAAAAAGGATCCTCTCCCTTTTTTTCTGCAAGTTCTAGCATATCCTCCACCTGTGCATATTCATAGGCCGCCCCGTAGGCGACGACCCCCTGGTGCTTTCCTGTAGCGGAAATCTGGTTCAGCCGTTCCTTCCCTACAAAATTCAGGATCACATCGTGCTTCTTTGCCTCCCGAACGATAGTACGGATTGGTCCGTCCTGGCAGCCGTCCAGAACAAACAGCTTGTCCACCGGTTTCCCGGAACGAAATGCTTCCAGAACAGCATTTCTCCCTTCAATCACCAAAGACTGCTCTTTTTCATCCGCGTAAGCCGCGCTTCCCATCATTTTTTCTCTCTTTTCCATATTAAGATCATACTCCTGTTTTCATTCCTTCTTTTCCAGGCTGTCCAACCCGATCTTCACGATCTCCATCAGACGGGCATACCTTTTTTTTAGAAACAAGTAACCCAACAGCGCCTCAAATCCGGTGGCCCTGCGGTAATCTGTGATGGTCTGGTTTTTCGCGGCGGATACGGATCTGGTATTACGTCCCCTGCGGTAAATGGCATGCTCCTCTTCTGTCAGATGCTGCTGCATGGTGCGCATCATCTGCGACTGGGCGGAAGCCTGCACATAGCTGCTGGTTTCCTCATGCAGCCTCTGGACCTGCTTATTACCTCTGCCGACCACCATGCTCTTGATAATCAGGTCGTAGATGCAGTCTCCTATATAGGCCAGAACAAGCGGCGAACAGCTGTCCGTCTCCGGCTCCGGAATCTCCAGTACGTCCCGGATATGCTCATAAAACTCAAATGTCATGCCCTTTTCCATTGCACTCCTTCTCGTGTATCCTTCAAAATGATCCCTCTCTCAAGTAGCTCATTCCGGATCTCGTCAGCCTTTGCAAAATTCTTTTCCTTCCTCGCCGCCTGCCGTTCCGCGATCAATGCCTCGATATCCGCATCCAGCAGCTCTTCCTTTTTCTCCACGATGATCCCCAGCACATCTGTCAGCTTTACGAGCACATCCAGGATTCCCTGTAGATATTCTCTGGAGCTCTCCCCGTCCGCCGTCGTATTGGCATACTTCACCAGTTCAAATACGGCCGCTACAGCATCCGCCGTATTCAGATCATCGTCCATCGCCTTCTCAAAGTTCTCCACATATTCCCGGTTCTTTGCAAATGCATCCTTCTCGGATTCGTTCATATCCTCTGCCTGTGCATTTTTCAGTAAAAATCTCAAATTCTCCGCAGCCGTCACAATCCGATCCAGTCCGCTTTTCGCCGCCTCCATCAGTTCTGCGCTGAAATTCAGCGGACTGCGATAATGGGCGCTGAGCATAAAGAACCGCAGAACCTGGAGGTCATACTTCTCACTGATCTCACGAACCGTAAAGAAATTGCCGAGAGATTTTGACATTTTTCGGTTGTCGATATTCAAAAATCCATTATGGAGCCAGTATTTTGCAAATTCTTTTCCGTTTGCCGCTTCACTCTGGGCAATCTCGTTCTCATGGTGGGGAAAGATCAGGTCCTCTCCTCCTGCGTGGATGTCAATCTGCTCTCCTAAATATTTTTTTGACATTTCCGAGCATTCGATATGCCAGCCAGGTCTGCCTTCACCCCAGGGCGACTTCCAAGCGGGCTCCCCTTCCTTTTTCGGCTTCCAGAGCACAAAATCCAGTGGATCCTCTTTTTCATCCTCTCCGGTGACGAGAAGGGAACGGTTTCCGGAGCGCAGGTCATCCAGATTCTTATGGGAGAGCTTCCCGTAATCCTCGAATTTTCTGATACGGTAATATACGGTTCCGTTTTTCTCATAGGCAAAGCCCTTATCGATCAGCGTACGAATCAGCTCGATCATGCCGCCGATCTCCTCCGTAGCTAGGGGATGTGTGGTTGCAGGCTTTACATTCATGCCTTCCATGTCTTTCTTGCATTCCTCAATATAGCGTTTTGAGATCTCGTCTGCCGTAACGCCTTCCTCTATCGCCTTCTTGATGATCTTGTCGTCCACATCGGTAAAATTGGATACGAAATTTACATCATATCCCTTGTATTCAAAATATCTGCGGGCCGTATCAAACACGATCATCGGCCTTGCATTTCCAATATGGATAAAATTATAGACCGTGGGGCCGCAGACATACATCTTAACCCGCCCCTTTTCCAAGGGGACAAACTCCTCTTTTTTCTTTGACATGGTATTATATAATTTCATGATCCTCTTCCTCTCTTCCTGATCTATTTCGTAAGTAAGTCTGGAACATCAATGCTTATGCTGCCAGGCGCCCATCCGTTTTTCCATCTCTGACATCTGCTTTCGGATCTGTTCGTTCTCCTGCTGGAGTGCCCGGATATCCCCCAGTACCGGATCCGGCAGATGAACGTGGTCCATCTCCGTGCGCGGCACCTTCTGGTTGCCCATCCGCACCACACGTCCGGGCACACCCACTACGGTACAGTTCGGCGGTACCTCCTCAAGTACCACGGAGCCTGCCCCGATCTTGGAATTTTCACCAATAGTAAAAGAACCCAGGATCTTGGCTCCGGCGCTGACCATGACATTATCCTTCAAAGTCGGATGCCGCTTACCCTTTTCCTTACCGGTCCCTCCCAGCGTCACGCCCTGATAGAGTGTCACATTGTCCCCGATGATGGTGGTCTCTCCGATGATCACGCCGCTTCCATGGTCGATGAACAGCCCTTTTCCGATCCGTGCACCCGGATGGATCTCAATCCCGGTCTTCCTTGCCGCCCTCTGGGAAATCCACCGAGCCAGGAAATAATGTTTCCTCCGATACAGCTTATGCGCCACTCGATAACTTAAGATGACTTTAAAGCTGGGATACAGCAGGACCTCCATATTGGATTTGATGGCAGGATCCCTCTCCCGGATCACATGAATTTCCTGCTTAATATAAGATATAATTCCCATTTCCAACCTCCCTGCGGCCACGATTCTCTGATGACAGAGGACACATCCGCATGTTTCCACTATACAATCTCATTCAGCCAGACATTTCTGAGCACCTGAAGCTTTTCCATTTCCGCCTTTAAATGCTCTGTCATGATCACGTCTTCTTCCTGTGACGCCTCTTCTACTGTCCGGTAACCAAACAACAGACCTGTCAGCGCGCCGATGGTCAGTACGCCTTCTGAATCCTCTGTCTCCCGGACCCGGACCTTCCAGCCGGTCTCCTCTCCTCCCCGGATCCGCCAAATCCGGCTGTTCTGGGGAAGGATCGAATCCAGCACTGCAAAGGAGCAGTCCATCTCCCGGCCTTCCCGGACTTTCATGCAGGAAAGCATGCTCTCCAGATGAAGAATCCTGGCCATGATAAGAGGAACCTTTTTTGTTCCTTTTTCCCAGGCAAACAGCTTCACTCGGTCTCCCCTGCCATCCATCAAGGAAATAACTGCCTCTGAAAATACCGCCTCATATTCCGGAAGATACAGAGGTTCCCGAATCTCCAGCCCGTCTTCATCTGCGTAGAGAAAAAAGCCTGCAAGCTTTCCCTCCGCCCGCATCAGTCGGATTCCGCCGTGCTCACTCTGCTGTTCAAAAATCAGTGTATGATAATATTCTTCATTACGTGCCGCGTAGACCTGCCATTTTTCTGAAAAAAACTGCTGTACAAACTCTGCGATCTCCTGCGCGTCTCCCATAGACGCGTCCTGAAATCTCGCTGTTTTGCAGTTTTGCCGCCAGGAAGCCGCCTCCCCAAAACAAAGCGGCAGTGTATCACCTGCGCCTTCCTGCAGACAGATATTCTGCGGACTGCCGTCCGCCGCACAGGAATACGCCGCATTCAGCTGCAGAAAGCGGCGTTTATCCACCCCCCATTCCTCCGTCTGACACTGATCATATACAAACCGGAAGTCATAGGGGGTATAGATGCTTTCCGCGGCAGGCATCAGGAATGTGAAGGGCTCCTTCCTGTCATACATCTCCTGCATGGCGCGGCGTAAAAGCGTTCCCATATAGCCCCTCTTACGGTATTCCTTTTCCGTAGCAACCCCGATAATATAGCGGCAGGGCCGGGAATCCTCCTCAATCTGCAGGGTATAAGGATTGAGCTGGAGCATGGAGCGGATCCCACCCTCCTCCTCAATCACAAAAATCTCATTGTCTTTTGTCTTAAAATAATAATAATAATCCAAAAATTCTTTGGAATCTTCAGAAAACACAGTTTCCCACAGTTTTCTTGTATTCCTGTTTTCGCTTTGTTCCAGTTTACGAAGCTTCATCCTGTTCTGATTCCTTACTCACCTTCCACAGACATCCGCTGACAGCCGGCGCAGGAAACACAGGCCCCGCTACCGGGCGTCACGTCAATACTGCTGTAGTTCATGATCTTTTCCAGAAGACACACCGCTTGGGCAGAAATCCCCTCTCCCGCTCCGGTAAATCCAAGGCCTTCCTCCGTAGTCGCTTTGATATTGACCTGATCAGCTGATATCTTCAGCGCATCCGCAATATTGGTTCTCATATTTTCGATATGGGGCAGCATTTTCGGCCGCTGCGCAATGATCGTGGCATCGATATTTTCCACCAGATACTGCTGCTCATCCAGCAGGACCGCCACCTGCTCCAGAAGCCGGATACTGGAAATCCCCTGATACTTCGGATCCGTATCCGGAAAATGTCTTCCGATATCCCCCAGAGCTGCCGCCCCAAGAAGAGCATCCATGACCGCATGGACCAGCACATCCGCATCCGAATGCCCCAAAAGTCCCTTTTCATAGGGAATCTTTACTCCTCCGAGTATCAAATCCCTTCCTTCTATCAATCTATGAACGTCATAACCCATTCCTATACGCATATCCTATCTCCTTTATCACCGACGTATTTATTACTGTTAAGAATGGCAGATTGTAGATATATTTATACGCGATTCCAAACAGTCCTGTCAATTTTTCATTACAGGTCACCTGGTAAATGTGTTACCTGTAACATCCGGTCCGACTGTCTGCAGCTGCACGGTCGCAGAACTGACCGCTACTTTCTCACGCGGCATCTGTTCCGGCGGAGTACCCTCCTGCGCTCCCTCTGTCTGGTATTCCTTTTCCAGAATGACCATCGGAGCCGTCCGGAAGATAGACTGGTCCCGGACCGGCATTGCAGAATAAGGCGGGTCCATCTCCAGCGGATATTCCGCCGCCCGTTCCTCTATCGCTCTTTTGATAACGCCGCCCAGAAGGACGATCAGATACACCGCCCCCACCAGAATAAATATGGCTGCGATCCCACACATCATTTCCTGATTTCCCGGGCGGACCTCCAGGATGGTGTTCAGCAGCGTCACCCCGACAAATATAAGATAGCCCCCTGCTAAAAGCTTCAAAACAAAACCAATTTTATGCCCCAACAATTTATCCTCCGTACAGTGTTTACCCGAATCGTATACTATTATAACATGAAAAAGAGTTTCCGAAAAGGAAAAAGAAGAGTTCTCAACGGAACTCTTCTTTTTCAGTAGCGGAAACTGGATTTGAACCAGCGACACCACGGGTATGAACCGTGTGCTCTAGCCAACTGAGCTATTCCGCCATATATACTTTTGAGAAAATCCTGGGGCCTATAGGGCTCGAACCTATGACCCTCTGCTTGTAAGGCAGATGCTCTCCCAGCTGAGCTAAGACCCCATAAATCTCTGTGAGTTCCTCTTTCCCGAACCCGCTTTGCTATTATACTATTAAGAGAGCCGAATTGTCAACACTTTTTTCGATTTTTTTCGCAACTTTTTTACAAGGCAGTGAAACATACGAAATTCCGCCCGGATCTGTCTGATCTTCCAAGCGAAATTCCGCTCAATCCTTCGGAAACTAAGCAGCTCAAGAAAGATTATCTCTGACAAACCCTTATTTTGTAGTGCTCCCAAACCCTCCGTTGCGAACATCGGTCACATCATCATCCGTCGTAATCCCGTATTCCACAAAAATCCCCTGCATGAATCCGTCCCCCGGGGCAACCTCCACGGTCTTCCCCTCTTTGGAGTCATTCGTCAGCTTTGCAAAAATATGGCCTTCATTATCGGAATAAAAATAATCACTGTCGATGATACCCACCGTATTGTTGAGCTGCAACCGGTACTTGAATCCCAGCCCGCTCCTGGGGTAGCATTTAAGTACCCATCCTGCTTCCATCTCCGCCCGGATTCCGGTGGGAATCTTCACCGTCTCCCCGGATGCCAGGGAAATCTTGACCGGGGCGAAAAAATCATACCCAGCCGATCCTGCCGTTGCCCTTCTCGGGAGCTTTACGGCCTGGAAGATCTTCAACGCATCCTCACGGCTGCTTTTCGGAAAGGTATCCGCCCAGTCCTTCAAAAACTGTTCCTCACTGACTTTATGAAATTTCGCTATTCTCTGCATATCGTTTCTCCTGCCTTCAAACTCTTCTGTACGTCGATTACTTTCTGATTCCTGCTTCCGCGCCAGGGCAGAAGGGAATCTCTCTGTGCTTCTATATATCTGCCGTCCACCACCACGTCCAGAAACGGCACTGCCCGTTCTTCTTTGATCTCCTCCCATTGGTAGCCGGTATAAAGCCACTGGGTCTTGTCCGGATATTTTTCACGGATCTCTTTTGCCAGACCTGCTATTGTTTCCCGGTTTCCCATATACAGCGGATCTCCTCCGCTGTAGGTGATTCCGTTGATATAGCTGTGATCAAGCTGGGAAAAAAGCTCCTGCTGGGCCGCCTCATCAAATTCCAGGCCGCCCGTGGGATCCCATGTTACCGGGTTATGGCAGCCCGGGCAGGCATGGGAACATCCAGCCACCCACAATACGACCCGAAGCCCTTCTCCATTCAGCATATCATCCTTTGTAATATTATGGTACTGCATGGTTACATACTTTTCCTTTCCGCAATCTCTGCCATCTTCGCCTCATTCAGGCGGGTGTCGCCTTTGACCCTGGAATAGGACAGATAGCCGTTCATCCGGTCGATCTTGGTCAGGTTCTTGCTGCCGCATACCGGACACACATCCATATCCAGTTCCTCATGGCCGCAGTCGTCACAATAGGACAGAGACAGGTTCACGCCCTCGTAGTAGCCTTTCTTCATGGCTCTGCGGACCAGTGCGCGGATAGCCTCTTTATTGTAGCTGACCGGATACTTCACATACTGGATCTTGCCGCCGTTGCTCAGATTCCAGAAACGTCCCTCCAGGTTCTGCTTCTCGATTGGGGTAAGCTCTTCGCTGACATGGCAGTGGAAGCTATTGCTCACATACTCCCGGTCCGATACATTTTCAATGATCCCGTATTTCTTCCGAAACTGGTGCACCTGCACGCCGCAGAGGTTCTCTGCCGGAGTTCCGTAGATGGCATAGAGATGCCCGTCCTCCTTCTTGAACTCAGCCACCCTGTCATTGATATACTGCAGAGTCTTCAGTGCAAACGCGCCGTCTTCGGCAAGCGATTTTTTATTATAGAGCTGCTGCAGTTCATTCAATGCCGTGATCCCAAAGGATGCGGTGGCCGATTTCAACAGCGGCTTGATCTTATCATACAGTCCCAGACGGCCGCCGTAAAAGCCGCCTTCGCAGTAAGCCAGTGGGTTCGTAGAAGCTTTCAGCTCTCCCAGATAATCATAGGTCCTCTGATGGAGCTTGCGGATCAGGTTCAGGTAATAGTCCAGCTCCACGAAGAAGTCCCGGCTCTCCTGCCTGGCCTTTGCCAGGATCATCGGGAGATGCAGGCTGATAGCGCCCACATTGAACCGCCCAACAAAGATGGGCATATCCTTTTCGTCCGCCGGCTCCATGCCGCCCCGCTCGAACCAGGGGGACAAAAATGCCCGACAGCCCATAGGACTGATGATCTTTCCATACTTTTGATACATACTGGGCACATAGCCTTCCCCGGTAAGGCTTAGCCAGTCTGGATACATGGTCTTGCTGGAGCATTCAATCCCGGCTTCGAATACATCCTCCAGCGGGCCGCCCGGCCCATGCAGCTTCTCGTCATAGAGGAATACGATCTTCGGGAACAGCACCGGCTTCTTATGGCCTGCCTTGCCCTGTCCCTTTTTACGCACCTCCAGCATGGTCTTAGTCACCAGCTTACCGTATTCGCTGGTCCGGGTACCTGCCGTCACGGTGATAAAGGGGTAATCCCCCCGACTGGAAGATACGGAATTGAACTTATACTCCCATCCCTGGAAGCCCTGCTCCATCTCTTTCTCCAGATCCTTCCAGGCCACCTTCTGAACCGTCTCCTCTGCCAGTCCCAGATCCCGATACTTCTCGATCAGCCGTTTGTGTGACTTTTCTGCATAAGGCTCCAGGATCTCGTCCACGCTGGGCACCGTAAAACCGCCGTACTGCTGGCTTGCCGCGCTTAAAACAATATCTCCTATCACGTCAAAGGCCGTATCCAATGTCTTAGGCTCATTGTACCAGAGATTCCCCATCTCAAAACCGCCGCTTAAGACATTCTGTACATCGAAGAGACAGCAGTTCATAGTATCCCTACGGGCCGACATGTCATGGATATAAATATAACCGTCCCGGATGGCCTGAATCTCCTCTACCGTCAGGAAAAACTTTTTATATAATTCTTTATTCAGTTCATTAAAGATCAGGCTCCGCTTGGTAGACACAAGGGCGCTGTCCGTATTGCTGTTTTCCTTGTCCCCAATGTACATGATAGACTGGCTCTTTTTATACACCTCATCCAGCATCTGCACAAAATCCTGCTTATAATTCCGATAGTCCTTATAGCTCTTCGCCACTGCCGGATTGACAGCTTCCAGGGCGCTCTCCACCACATTGTGCATCTGGGCGATCCGGATCTCCGATATGTTCATCTTCTTGACCCGGTCCTCCACAAACCTGCAGATAAAATCCAGTTCCTCGTCCGTAAATGTGACCAAAGCCCGGTAAGCAGATTTATTCACCGCTACCACAACCTTCTGCACATTAAAATCTTCTTTGGTTCCGTCCTTCTTTACCACACTGATCATGCGCTGCGCCTCCTGTTAAATCTCTATATTTAGTGCCTGATCCACCATTGTCCCACAAGATAAAGTGGTTAGTATTTAACAGTGTACCACCTATCCGCATTCACGTCAACCGGAAAATTCACAAAAAATAAGTGAAAATTTTTTGCAGATTACTGCTGTTCCGTCTTCTGCTTTCCGCTTCTTTTCATTTATCTTCTCAGCTGAAATTCGGCGTTCCATAGAGATCATAGGGAGTTACCTGATATACATAATAGTTCAGCCAGTTGGAATACAGATTGTTGGCGTGTGACCTCCAGATCAGATTCGGCTTGTTGTTTGGATCATTTTCTGGATAATAATTGACCGGCATCTGAATCTCCAGCCCTTTTCCCAAATCCCGCTTATATTCACTGTCAAGCGTCATCCGATCATACTCCGGATGACCCATCACAAAAATCTGCCGTCCTTCTTTTGCCATGCACAAAAAGACCCCTGCCTCCTCGGAATCCGCCAGGATCATCATACGCTCATCTGCTTCCAGCAATGCACTGGGCACCTCGGTATGCCTGGAATGGGGCGCATAGAACACATCGTCAAAGCCTCTCACCAGAGGAATTTTACGGTTCCGCACGTGATGCGGGAAGATTCCGAACTTCTTTTCTGACAGCGGAGCCTTGTCGATTCCATAGTGATGGTAGATTCCAGCCTGAGCTCCCCAGCAAAGGTGCAGAGTAGAAGTCACATTGGTCACGGTCCAGTCCATGATCTCTTTTAACTCCTCCCAGTAGTCCACTTCCTCAAAAGGCATCTGCTCTACCGGCGCCCCGGTGATGATAAATCCGTCAAATTTCTGCTTTTTGACGGCCTCAAATGGCTCATAAAACTTATAGATATGGCTAGTAGACGTATTTTTGGACACATGATTGGATACCCGCACAAATGTTACATCTGTCTGCAGAGGGGTGTTGGAAAGGGAACGCAGAATCTGCAGCTCTGTGTCCTCTTTTAAGGGCATCAGGTTCAAAAGCCCGATGCTGATCGGACGAATCTCCTGATGTGCCGCGCGGTATTCATCCATGACAAAAATGTTTTCCTGTTCCAGGACCTCTTTGATCGGCAGGTCATTTTGCACTCTGATCGGCATTTTTCTTTTCCTCGTCTTTCCTTAATTCATTTTCATTAGAGTGTACATAGGTTCCGTCCGTATCTACGTAACTGAACTCATCATAGCAGTTTGTATCCATGGGGAGAGCCTTTTCCTGCAGCCTGTGATTGATCAGCATCCGTACAATATAATAGATCACGGCAAAGGTCGGCACTCCCAGTATCATACCTAAAAATCCAAACAAACCGCCTCCCAGCAGGATAGAAAATACTACCCAGAATGCGGAGAGTCCGGTGGAATTTCCCAGGATCTTGGGTCCGATGATATTCCCGTCCAGCTGCTGCAGAATCAGGATAAATATTATAAAATATATGCCCATCTTCGGATCAGACAGCATGATCAAGATTGCACTCGGTATAGCGCCGATATATGGACCGAAAAAGGGAATCACATTGGTCACACCAACGATCACACTCACCAGAAGCGTATACGGCATCTTCAATATAGACAGGCTGACAAAGCACAGAACCCCTATAATTGCGGAATCAATGATCTTTCCGATGATAAAGCCGCCGAAGATCTCATTACTTTTTATCGTCAGGTGCAGGATCATATTCGCTTGGGAAGGACGGAATAATGCGTAGACGATTTTTTTCGTCTGCATGGAAAAAGTCTCCTTGCTGAACAATACATAAATAGAAACAATAATCCCAATAATCGCATTAAAAAACTCACTGACCACATTGATGACGCCCTCTGTCAGATTCGTCATGATTATGTTGGCCTGAGTCAGCATATCCGTCTTCATCCAGTTCTGCAGAAGATCCGTCACCTCCCGCAGAGTCCGGGTAAACACCTGCTCAAGAGTGGAATCTCCTGCCAGAGCTTTCGTGATGAAATCTAGGGCGTCATTGAGCTGCCCCGGCACCGTCACTGCCATGTCCCGGACGCTCCGGTAGAGCTCCGGTATCATCATATTGCACAGCGCCACGATCACTGCGATAAGAAACATGACAGCAGCCAGGATTCCCACACTTCTGCTGACCTGGTGCACTTTTTCAAAATTTGGAAATGTTTTTTTGAGAAACTTGCTCAAATACCGTTCCACAAACTTCATGATCGGATTCAGCAGATAAGCGATGGCCAGTCCGTAGATAATAGGTTTGATTGTACGGATGATCATCCATAAAATCTTTGAAATGTCATTCAGCCGCAGCATTACAAAATAAAAGAGAATCACCATTACGATCACAATGAATAATGATTTTTCCCGTGTCAGATGCTGACGAAGCTTTGACGGCTCTTTGCTGCCAAAGCTGGGACGGTTTATGTAATATCCGCTTTTTTGCTCCGCTGTACCGATGCTTTCATTTTTTTGTTCCATATCCTGATTCATATCGCAAATTCCTATTCCTGATCTTTTTCTATAGACATTATTGCTAGAAACAAATATGGGAAAATCCGAAATCTCTCCTGGATTTTCCCGCAACACTGATTTTTACAGTCCAAAACCGCTTTCGATGTCTACTTTCATCCCTTGCAGTTAAAGGTCGCACATTCCGTGGATTCACAGCGGCAGGCATTGCTTCCCTCCACACTGATCTTTCCGGCATGGCATTCGCACTTTTGATTGTACATGCAATCTTTTGCCTCGCAATGAATATTTGTGGAAGCAGAAGCCTCTCCTGTCACATTGGAATACGTATCTCCCGATCTCTCCTGGAAGCTGTCGCAACAGGTCTCCCCGGCTTTTTTTGCATCGCTTCCTCCAACCTGGATCCGGTCCAGGTCACACAGGAAATTCTTGTTGTGTCTGCATGTCTGTACGGTACATTTTAATTCCGGCATAATGATTCCTCCTTGTCTTTAAATCACTATCATTATGCCCGTTTTTCTATGTTCTATTCTTTATAGGTCGTTATTATCCTGCTGTTCTTAAAGATTTCTTCCGCAGCACTTTTTGTATTTTTTACCGCTTCCGCAGGGACACGGGTCATTTCGTCCGATCTTCTTTTCCTTGCGGATAGTCCCGGACTTTCTCTGCTCCAGAAACAGACGTTTTCTCGTCTCTTCATCATAGATGTCATTCCACTGGGGCAGCTCATAGAGCCAATCCGCCCTTGCGTCCACCATATTCTTATACAGCTTCTCTTTATCAAAAGCCAGGCTGACTTCTGTATCCTCCTCCATGGTCTCGATCGGATTCGCCTCTTTCAGGCTGTCATTGATGCCGTCCAAAAAACCGACCATAGTCATAACATCCATGTTATATTTTTCAGCCAGTTCCTTAACCGTTCCCTTTACTTCCACATCCGGCTCGGACAAAAGCTGTTCATAAACTCCCTTTTCCACCAGAAAATATGCATCCCACAGGCTTTTCAGCTGTTCTCTCGTCTTCTTCTGGTCATATGCCATCTCCCGCCAATGTTCCAGTAAACTCTTATCGCTCATCGTATTTAACTCCTTCGTCTTAAAATAAATCGCCTAATCATTATATACTAATTTTATTCTTACGTAAACTCTTATTTTTAATCTATATGCATAATAAATGGCACCGGCATGCCCTTTTTATTTTCTGATTGAAGTTTCCTGTAAATTCAGATATAATTCAAACTATATCGTAACCCGATTGCTGCCAGCTTTTTTTGCTGCCCAAAAATCTGTAAAGGAGAATTTCCCATATGAAACATGTAAAACAAATTCTTGCCCTGCTCGGAGCTGTTTTGTTAGCCGCCCTGTATATTTCCACTCTGATCTTTGCTCTGTCAGACAGCCCGCTGTTCTTTGACCTGCTGAAAATATCCGTAGCTGCTACGATTCTTCTGCCTGTACTTCTGTATGCCTGTATTCTTTTTGCACGGCTCAATCACCGGGATGATGATGAATACTGATCAGATCAGCATCAGCTCTGCCAGCGCCAGCATGGAATACCACTGTCCATTATTCCCTTTGCCGGCCTCCTCCCCTTTTGGTTCCTTTCTCCCTCTGCTATGTAAATCCTTCCCGCGCTCCTTCTCGTCCGATTCTCTTCCTTTGATCACGTTCCGTTTTCTTAAATACTCTTCCATCGTTATCATGGTATCCTCCAAATTTTTATTCATTGTCTGCTGCATAAATTACCTCCTGTGCGCATAAACCCCAGCTTTACTATTATATGCCCTCACCTCTCAAATATTCCTTTTTTTCAAGTTCTATACAACCATAACAGTCAAATGTGACAAGCACGTGACTCAATTCTTAAATTTCTCTAACAATTCTTAACAAAACATATGTATTGTTTTTCCATCAGGACGCCTGCACTCTTTTGTACAAGTGCCTATTCACAGTTCCTTATTCGGAAACATGTAAAAAGGCCGGACGTACATCCTTCCTCCAGGAATGTCCGCCCGGCCCGAAAAGCACCCGCCCCGCAGACTTTTAGACTGCTGCAGCACAGGAATCCTTTTTACGGTCCCCTATCTGTATATAATATCCTCTCTCCCCGGGCCATTGCTGACCATGCGGATTGGATATCCAATCTGTTCCTCTACAAATTCAATATATTTTCTGCAGTTCTCCGGGAGCTCCTCATAGGTTTTGATGCCCCGGATATCGCATTTCCATCCCGGAAGCTTTTTCAGCACCGGCTTTGCCTCGCCCAGCAGATGCGTCACTGGAAAATCTGTCGTCACCTCGCCGTTAATCTCATAGCCCACGCAGACCGGAATCTCGTCCAGGTAGCCCAGCACGTCCAGCACCGTAAATGCTACATCTGTCGTCCCCTGCATCCTGCATCCGTATTTGGAGGCCACACAGTCAAACCACCCTACCCTTCTGGGGCGGCCTGTGGTCGCTCCATACTCTCCGCCGTCTCCGCCTCGTCTTCTGAGCTCTTCCGCCTCGTCGCCAAACAATTCGCTGACAAATGCGCCGGCCCCTACCGCGCTAGAGTATGCCTTGCACACCGTGATGATCTGCTTGATCTCATAGGGCGGAATCCCCGCACCGATGGCACCGTATGCTGCCAGTGTAGAAGAAGATGTGACCATTGGATAAATTCCATGGTCCGGATCCTTTAACGAACCCAGCTGCCCTTCCAGCAGGATATTCTTCCCCTCCTTCAGCGCATTGTACAGGAACAAGGATACATCGCCTACATATGGGTCGATCATCTCTTTATACTCCATCAATTCCTGATATAACATATTCGGATCAATCAGAGGTTTGTGATACAGATGTTCCAGAAACACATTTTTCTGTTCCGCCACACGCGCGGACTTTTCCTTCAGGAGCGAGTCATCGTAAAGTTCGCTGACCTGGAAGCCAATCTTCGCAAATTTATCAGAATAGAAGGGAGCGATTCCTGACTTGGTTGAGCCAAATGACTTTCCGCCGAGACGTTCTTCCTCATATGCATCGAACAGCTTATGATAGGACATCACAATCTGTGCCCGGTCAGATACCAGGATCTTCGGAGACGGCACTCCCCGGTCCACGACAGACTGTATCTCCTCACACAGCCTGGGGATATCCAGTGCGACCCCATTTCCGATCACGCTCGTTGTATGGCTGTAAAACACACCTGACGGCAGAGTATGCAACGCAAACTTCCCGTAATCATTCACGATCGTATGACCTGCATTAGCGCCTCCCTGAAAACGGACAATGATATCCGATTCCTTCCCAAGCATATCTGTGATCTTACCTTTGCCTTCATCGCCCCAGTTTGCTCCAACTACTGCTTTAACCATTTCAAACCCTCCTGCCAATTGTAGCCAATCTGCTAAAGCAGACTGATTGCATGCTTGCCCGCCATCTGTGAAACAGATTTGAAATACGGGCGGTTTACGTATCATTTTTATGATAATACTTTCACTTCACTGCGCTCTTTCCCAAGCGCCGTAAGCATTATACTATAAATTCCCCGTTCTGTAAAATATTTTTTATAAAAAGTCTGCCCTTTCCTGATTCCATCAGGCTGAAACGTCCCTATGCCCCTGACAAAGAAGCAGCTGCCGGACCGTCTGCGCACACAGAAGAGTCTGAAGCATTTTCGCCCCTACATCAACGGTGCGATCATCCGCAGGCTCCTGCCCATGATACTCATTCCGAGACCAATCTTCTTTAAATCTGCCACAGATATCCTGCGGCATTGCTTCAGCGTATTCTGGAAATCCTGCTCCACATCCCACACTACCGGGTTATTGTAGAGAAAGACCCCACACTCAAAATGCAGATACAGGCTCCGGTAATCCAGATTGATCGTCCCGATGGTCGCCGTATCGTTGTCAGATACGAAGATTTTCGCATGCACGAACCCGGGCGTAAATTCATAGATCTTCACCCCGGCCTTGATCAGCTCTTTATAATATGTCTTTGCCAGAGCAAACGCATACTTCTTATCCGGAATACCCGGCATGATGATCTTCACATCAATCCCGCTCTTTGCCGCCCGGCAGAGTGCATCCATCATCTGGCTGTCCAGGATCAGATACGGAGTCATGATATGTACATACTTTTTGGCATGGTTCAGAATATGGCAGTACACTTCTTCCCCCACATCCTCATGATCAAAGGGACTATCTCCGTAAGGCATCACAAACCCCAGCTCCCGCCTGAGCTCCCCTGCCGGCTTCGTGAGATACCGTCTATAATGCTCCGGCTTGCGCTCCGTCACATTCCACATCTGCAGAAACAGCATAGTCAGGCTCTGCACCGCGTCCCCTTTCAGCATGACCGCGGTATCCTTCCAGTAGCCGAACCGCTCCTGCCGGTTGATGTACTCGTCTCCCAGGTTGATTCCTCCTGTAAACCCAACTTTTCCGTCAATGACACAGATTTTCCGGTGATCCCGGTTATTCTGCACGGTGGTGAGCACCGGACGGATGGGGCTGAACATCTTGCAGCGGATTCCATATTTTTCGATGATCTTCGGATAATTATAGGGAAGAAGCGAGATGCTGCACATACCGTCATACATAAACCGCACATCCAGGCCCTGTGCCGCTTTTTCCTTCAGGACATTCAGGATGGATCCCCACATATAACCTTCGGCCACAATAAAATACTCAAGGAAGATAAACTTCTTCGCCTGCTTTAGCTCTTCGATCAGAGCCGAAAATTTTTCCTCCCCGCAGCTGAAATAAGTCGCCTTTGTATTGCGGTATACCGGAAAGTGAAGAGACCGGTTCATATAGTGGGCCAGATTAGCATTGGCCGGCTTGCTGGAACGCAGTTCCTCCAGGATACTCTTTTTCTGGTTTAGATACGGCCACGTCTCCATCTGCCGTTTTTTCAACTGCTCTCCCACAAAATGGGTGCCCAGTTCCATCTTTGCATAGACATAAAAGGCACATCCGAATACCGGAAAGATTAGGATCAGAAGAATCCAAGTCCGGCTGAACTCAGGACAGGTCTGCTCATTCATGATATAGATGATCACACCAGCCTGTATCACCAGCGTCACGCCATAGACATAGACCATATAGTCCCTCAGGATCGTGAGCAGTCCGCCAAAGGTTGCCAGCTGCAGCAGGATCAGCAGCAGGATCAGCGCGGTCCGGCTGAATATAATGCGCAGCACCCCTTTTTTTGCTTTTTTCCCTGCCTTTACGGCAATATTGTGCTCCATAAAACATCCTTTCATTTCTAACAGAAGAGCTTCTCTAAAAATAGATAAAATCCCTTGGAGCAAAGGCTCTCAGGGATCTTATCAAGCATGTCAGATCTGTACCTTACCGGAAGCATCCTCTTCCGCCGCTTCTTCCTGGTCTTTTGACTCTTCTGCCGCAGGCTTTTCCATCTCTTCGGAAACTGTATCCTGGGCCTCGTTCTCTTCTGATTCCATCTCCGCCCTGCGTGCCGCGATGTCGGCCGCTTTATTCAGCGGAACATATTCCCGCTCGGAAACAGGCTTTAAATCCCCGTCCAGGTCAAAATCGTCCTCATCGTCAAAATCGTCCGCATCAAAATCAGATATCTCATTGTTCTTCCGCATCACATACGCAATTATCAGACCGATTACGGTCCCCATAACAGCAAGAACTGTCAGCCATTTAAAATTCTTTTTCAAAACAGAAGTCTCCTTTCTTCCCTACCGTGACTAAATCATTTACTATTCTAATACTTTTTAATCATAATTACAATATTTTTTCATGATAATCTTTTTATGGGTCAGTCTAACGGTTACTGTTCACGATGCCTTGCACTCTGCTGCAAGGCATCCACCCAGTAAAATAGTGGCTGCAGGCATCCAGCCCCTCGCCGTCAGGCGACTTTTTAATGGGCTGGATGCGTTACAGTTCGCGGCCGGTTAGGCCGTGAACTGTAACAGTCTAACTGTATCCACTCTTCTTCCAGAATCTGCACAGCCTCCACAATCTTTTCCTCACTCATATTGGCATAGCCAAGCAGAATCGTTGCAGGCGCATCTGGCCTCGGCTCTACATCATATTCGGAAAGCCCGTACACCCGGACTCCTCTTTTTTGCGCCCGCCTGATCAGTTCCTCCTCGGTCATGCCGTTCAGTACATGGAGCAGAAGATGGACTCCTGCATGCTCCCCGGAAATCCGAAACAAAGGTTCTCCATTTTTGCAGGCATTTCCCGGACAGCTCCGCTGCCGCGCATCTCCTCCAATCCGGCAAAGCCTGCTCTTTAAGCAGGAAAGGAGCGTATCATGCCTGCTCTTATACAACGCCCGGGTCTTATTCAGATGCCGCTCAAAATATCCGTTCTCAATGAATTTTTTCAGAATCAGCTGATCCACCTTGGATACTGTGGAATTTAAAAAACCGCTCCTCTCTCGATAGCATTTTAAAAGAGGACGTGGCATGACCAGGTAACTCATACGGATGGCAGGTGCGATGGCTTTGGAAAAGGTCCCGATATAGATCACCTTCTCCCGGCTGTCATACCCCTGGAGGGCAGGAATCGGTTTTCCCTTATACCGGAACTCGCTGTCATAGTCATCCTCAATGATATATCGTCCATCCTTTTTTCCCGCCCAGCGCAACAGCTCCATGCGGCGTCTGATCGGCATTACGATCCCAAGCGGATATTGGTGGGAAGGCATGACAAATGCAATGTCCGCGCCGGACTCTTCCAGCTTTTGTGCATCCATCCCCTTTTCATCCATATCCACTGTGCAGATTCTGAAAGATAAGTTCTCAAACAAGCGGTATGCCTGCCGGTATGTGGGATTTTCGAAAGCCACTTTATGGTCCTGCCCGATCACCGTTGCAAGCAGCATCAGAAGGTAGTCATTGCCGGCCCCGATGATGATCTGCTCTGGTCCGCAGTTGACCCCACGTGCCTGATGGAGATAGCTACAGATGGCGCTGCGCAGCCCGTATTCCCCCTGTGGACTTCCCAGCCGAAACAGCTCCGCCTGGTCATCCAGCAGGCTTTCCCTGGAAAGCTTCCGCCAGGCATTATAGGGAAAGCTGTTCAGATCCACTCCGTTTGGCGTAAAGTCATAGGGAAAGGAGTCTTCTTTTTGTCCGTCTCCGTCTGGATGCGCAGTCATGGGACGTTCCAGCTGATATAAGCCCTCCACGTCCGCAGCAAAAAAACCCCGGCAGGCTTCCGACTCCACATAACCCTCGGATATGAGCTGCTCATAGGCAAGCTCCACCGTACTCCTGCTGACCTCCAGATACCGGCAGAGCGCACGGGTGGAAGGCAGCTTATCCCCGCTTTTGATTCCTCCGGTCTGGATTTCATGCTTGATATAACTGTAAATCTGTTCATAAAGCGGAGTCTTCGACTTTCCATCCAGACTGATTGCCAGATCATTCATCGCAAAGGCCCTCCCTTCTCATGGATGATGTAAAAAAACGAAAGCCGACATCTCTTCCCATACGCAGGGACTTCAGCTGCACGGCGTCCGGTTTACTTTGGCAGTTTAAAAGAACTCTTCAGGGATACAATCCTGTTAAATATCAGAGCATCCGGTACGGAATCCTTCGCATCAATGCAGAAATACCCGGTTCTTACAAACTGGAAGCTGTCATATGGTTTTGCTTCCGAAAATCCCGGTTCTACAAAACAATTCTTCAAAATTGTGAGGGAATGCGGATTCAGGTTCAGGGATCCGTCCTCCTTATTATAAACCCCCTTTTCCTCGTCCACCAGATTCTCATACAGACGGACTTCCGCTTTCTTTGCATAAGGCGCAGCCACCCAGTGGATAGTCCCTTTTACCTTTCTTCCGTTAAATCCGCTGCCGCTTCTGGTCTCCGGGTCATAGGTACAATGGACCTCGGTCACATTTCCATTTTCATCTTTCACAAAGCTTTCGCATTTTACAAAATATGCAGACATCAGGCGCACTTCATTTCCCGGGAAGAGACGGAAATACTTTTTCGGCGGCTCCTCCATAAAGTCGTCACGCTCAATGTACAGTTCCCGGCAAAACGGAACCTTCCTTGTACCCAGCGCTTCATTTTCCAGATTGTTGGGGACATCCAAAAATTCCGTTTCTCCCTCCGGATAGTTGTCTATGATCAGTTTGATGGGATCGAGCACCGCCATCATGCGGGCATTCTTCATCTTCAAATCTTCCCGGATGCAGTATTCCAGCATAGCATAATCCACAGAGCTCTGTGCCTTGGAGACCCCGCACATCTCAATGAACATCTTGATAGACTCCGGTGTAAAGCCGCGTCTGCGCAGCGCCGCAATCGACACCAGACGAGGATCATCCCATCCGTCCACAATGCCGTCCTCCACCAGCTTTTTGATATAGCGTTTTCCTGTCACCACATTGGTCAGATAAAGCTTCGCAAACTCAATCTGGCGGGGCGGGTTTTCAAATTCACATTCCTTTACAACCCAGTCGTACAGCGGGCGGTGATCCTCAAATTCCAGTGTACAGATGGAATGTGTGATTCCCTCAATGGCATCCTCGATAGGATGGGCGAAATCATACATCGGGTATATGCACCATTTGTCGCCGGTCCTGTGGTGGGACATATGTGCCACACGGTAGATTACCGGGTCACGCATATTGATATTGGGAGAAGCCATGTCAATCTTCGCCCGGAGTACCTTCTCCCCGTCCCGGCAGGCCCCGGAGCGCATCTCCTCAAAAAGCCGCAGATTCTCTTCTACTGTACGTTCCCGGTAAGGGCTGTCTTTTCCGGCCTCTGTCAGCGTGCCCCGATATGCACGGATCTCCTCCGCGGACAAATCGCAGACATAAGCTTTTCCTTTTTTGATCAGCCGGACGGCACACTCATACATCTGGTCAAAATAATCTGACGCGAAATAAAGCCGGTCCTCCCAGTCCGCTCCCAGCCAGCGGATATCCTCCATGATGGAATCTACGAACTCCTCCTTCTCTTTTGTGGGATTGGTGTCATCAAACCGCATATTGAAGGTTCCATGATACTTCTGTGCCAGCCCATAATTCAACAGTATGGACTTGGCATGTCCGATATGCAGATATCCGTTGGGCTCCGGCGGAAATCGGGTGCATACCTTGTCATACACGCCCTCCGCAAGGTCCTTGTCAATTTCCTGCTCTATAAAATTCTTCGATACAACTTCGTTTTCCATAGTTTCCTCCTCAGTCTTTCTATCATACTCTCGAAATCTATGCCAACTATCTTACCATAAATTGTATACAACGGCAAGGCTGAAAGAGGTTTTTAATTGCAGAAAAAAGCCGGCCCTCCGCCGAAAGCGGCTGAAAACGGGCCGGCCCTTTAAGAGTTTTTCTGAACTCCAGGCTTTCCTTCTTTCTATTTTAAATCTGTATCTAAAACAAAATAGCTTCTCACCTCATCCAACAGACCCAGATACTGCAGAAACAGTTCTCTCTGGCTTTCCTTGAATAATGTACAGGAAGGAATCCCCACATATTCATTGTTCGCTTTATTCCAATCCCGCTGCAAGAGTTTTCTCAGGTAGATCAATCCATCTCCCCAATCCTCCCGGATGCAGATGCAGGTCTCAATGTTATTCTTCATAAAATCCAGATATCGGTAAAAATGCGGAACTCTGTGATCCTTCCACTTTTTTACAAATAACATGAGCTCCTCCAGCGCATCTCTCAGCGGAACCAGCTGTTCTGCTTCCAGGTTACTATAACTCATATGATTCCTCGAAGGCCTGCCATTTATTCCATGTACCATATAGATACAGCCACACATTATTTATCGGCATGATTACAGTGATTCAACATGAAATAAAACGATTCGTGTCAAGACTTATCCAGCCGCAAACAAAACACGACATCAAAGCACTCCGATAAACCGGCGGAACGCTTCCAGCCCTTCCGGTGTATACTTGTATACACCAGCATCCTCCAATACCTGGCAGAATACCTTTCCGACCTCTTTCTGAAGAATCTCCTCCACATTTTCCTCATTTATTTCCGGATACCGAGGCAGGAACTCCTCCACCCAGTCTGCATGCTTCTCAATGCTTTCCTCCGAGCGGATTTCTTTTCCTTCTAAAATATACTCCTTGAGCAGCTCCAGTTCACCCTTTAAACGTGCCGGAAGTACGGCAAGCCCCATTACCTCTATCAGCCCGATGTTTTCCTTCTTAATATGGTGCAGTTTCCCATGGGGATGATAAACTCCCAGAGGATGCTCCTCTGTCGTAATGTTGTTGCGCAGCGTCAGATCCAGCTCATACAGCTCTCCACTCTTCCGCGCGATAGGCGTAATGGTATTGTGGGGCTGTCCCTCCGTCTCAGCAAAGATAAACGCAGCCTCATCCGTATAGCCTCTCCACGCCTTCAGAATATGTTCTGCCAGGTCGATGATCCGATTCTCATTTGCACACTGCAGGCGGATCACGGAAAGAGGCCATTTTACAATACCTGCCGTCACATCCTCATATCCCTTTACCGTAAAATTCTCTACTACAGGAGCCTTTGCCATGGCGAAGGTATAATGCCCGCCCTGGAAATGGTCATGGCTCAGGATGGAACCGCCCACGATTGGAAGATCTGCATTGGATCCCAGGAAATAGTGGGGGAACTGCTTTACAAAATCAAATAATTTGGTAAATGCGGCACGGTCGATCTTCATGGGTGTGTGCTCCCCGTTAAATACGATGCAGTGCTCGTTATAATATACATAGGGAGAATACTGGAACCCCCAGGCAGATTCATTGATGGTGATCGGGATGATCCGGTGGTTCTCCCTGGCCGGGTGATTAGTACGCCCCGCATAGCCTTCATTTTCCATACAAAGCTGGCATTTCGGATATGCGGAATTTTTCGCGTTCCTGGCAGCGGCAATGGCTTTCGGATCTTTTTCCGGCTTGGACAGATTGATGGTGATGTCCAGCGTGCCGTAGTCCGTGTCCACCGTCCACTTCCGGTCCTTTTTGATGCGGTAGCGGCGGATATAATCGCTGTCCTGGCTGAACTTGTAATATTTTTCCGTTGCATGCTCCGGGGAAACGGCATAGTCCTCCCAGAAGCTTTTCTGTACCTGTGCAGGACGGGGCATCAGGCAGTTCATCAGCTTCGTGTCGAACAAATCCCGGTACACAACGCTGTCTTCTACAATCCCGCGGCTGCATGCTTCATCCAGAAGTTCCTTTAAGACATCTTCCAGAACAATCTTAGACAGATCGCAGGCAGTGTCCTCATAGTCGTTCTCCTGGAACAGGTCCAGGAGAAGATTCGTTGTATAGATCCTCTCACATTCCGGGGTCAGCCCGGTGTTGATTCCGTATTGAACCAGCTTTTTGATATTTTCATATAATTTCATCATACCGTTCTCCATTCTGCTATCTCTCTTGATCTGTTCCCGGGATTTCATCAACTGTGGCTATCTTTCAGTTCTCCTGCGCCTTCCCCGATATCTACGGTGTAAAATTCTGCCTCATGCCCCACTTTTTCCTTGTAGGAAGCTCCGATAGAACGGATGAAATTATCTACCGCGTCATTCTCTACAATGCTCACGGTACAGCCGCCGAAACCGCCTCCGGTAATTCTGGATCCGATCACGCCGGGAATCTTCCATGCCAGGTCGACCAGGATATCGATCTCTTTGCAGGAAACTTCATAGTCATCCCGCAGAGACACGTGGGACTGGTTCATCAACTCTCCGAACCGGGCGATATTGTCTGCCTTCAGTGCGGCAACCGCCTCAATAGTCCGCTGATTTTCCGCAACCGCATGCCTTGCCCGCTTTTCCAGGATCGGATTGGTCAGTACATGCTTATATTTCTCAAATTCTTTCACTGTCAGGTCACCCAGCGTTTCGATATCCGCAACCGTCTTCAATGCGGCAAGCGCGTCCGTACATTCCTGACGGCGGTCATTGTACGCAGAATCCACAAGGCTGTGCTTCACCTTGCTGTTTACAATGACGATCCGGGCATCCTTTAGCTTTACAGGCGCGTATTCATATTGCAGGTCGCTGGTATCCAGGAAGATAGCATTGTCCTTCTTTCCCATGGCCACCGCAAACTGATCCATGATCCCACAGTTGCAGCCATTGAAGTTGTTTTCTGAATACTGACCGATCAGCGCTACGTCTACCATGCTCAGGTCAGTAATATGATACAGGCTGCGCAGGATCACTCCGGTGAGCACCTCCAGAGACGCGGAGGATGAAAGTCCGCTTCCGTTGGGAATATTGCCCCAGATTACCATGTCAAAGCCGGTATCCAGCTGATACCCTTTTTCCTGAAATGCCCACACCACGCCGAGGGGATAATTTGCCCAGCCGTAAGCATCTTTATTGATCATTTCATCCAGAGAAGCTTCTACCACCCCGAAATGATCCAGATTCATGGAATAAAAATGAATGGTGCGGTCCGTGCGCTTCCGTGCAATGCCGTATGTACCGATTGTCAGCGCGCAGGGAAATACATGTCCTCCGTTATAATCCGTGTGTTCCCCGATCAGATTGACACGCCCGGGCGAAAAATAAAAACCGGCTCCGTCCGCATTTCCAAAGAGTTCCGCAAATTTTTTGAGCAATTTTTCTTTCATGATCATCAAAGTCCTCACTTTCTGGTTTGTTTCCCGCGGATTTTATTATAGATGTCCCTGGTAACGAAATCCATATAAAATCCGTGCAAAAATATGCAATTATGTTGCTTTCTGGTTGGATGCTTTTTTGTGTTCCAGCCGCTTTTTATGCGCCGCCGCTTTTTTCTTTTGGACCGTCTTCTTTTGATCCGGCGCCTTCTTTTTCACACTGTAGCCGAATGTGCCCAATTTTTTCCCCGCTGCCAGATATTCCCCGTGGGAATACACCAGAAGTCCAGCGTGATTCAGCTCCAGACGTCCGTTTTTGTCCAGATAGGCTTCGTCTGCATGGACTGCCTTCACTTCTGCCAGAAACATATGATGGCTGCCCAGCTCCTTCACCTCCGTCACCCGGCATTCCAGATTCACCGGAGATTCCCGGATCAGGGGCGCAAATTCCAGCATCTCCGCCTTCCGCTTGTGAAGTCCTGTCTCCTTCCACTTGTTCATATCCCGGCCCGATCTGACGCCGCAGTAATCCACGGCCCAGGCCAGCTTCTCCGTTGTCAGGTTGATGACAAATTCCCCGGATTCCCGCAGCATGCCGTAAGAATATCGCTCCGGCCTCACAGAGATATACGCCATGGCCGGATTGGTGCAGACAGTTCCGGTCCAGGCTATGGTCAGTATATTGGTGTCCCCTTTTGTATCCCCTGTGCTCACCATCACAGCCGGCAGGGGATACAGCATGTTCCCTGGCTTCCATATTTGCTTTCCCATAAATCCATTCCTTCTATATATGTATCATATATCGCTTACTGCTGCAGCGCTTCTACCAGCGCAGGTACCAGCTGCTTTTTCCTGGATACGACTCCTTTTAAGTGCAACTCCTCCATCTCAGCGCGCAGATCGAAGGCATTGATCAGCTTCTCCCTGGCTTCCGGTCCGGCACAGAGCAGCTCGGAGGATTCCGTGATAATGTTGGTCAGCATGAAAAAGATCATATTCAGATTGTGGTTAGTCCTTGCCTTTTCCAGGTGAGGCAATACCTTCTCCTTGATCTCCGAGAGTTCTTCTTCGCTCATGGAGTTCACCTGCCCGACACCGAATACCATATCATTGACCGTAAACTGCTTGAAATCCAGGAAGCAGATCTCTTCCGCCGTCTTTCCTTTCAGGTTGCTGCCTGCACGGAACATGGCCTGTGCCAGCATCTCAATATCCACCTCTGCCAGCTCTGCCAGCTTCCTTGCGGACTGTTCATCCAGCGGGGTACAGGTAGGTGACCGGAACATCAGCGTATCTGAAATGATAGCCGCGCACAAAAGCCCTGCGATGGTGGAGGATACCTTCACGCCATTCTCCTGGTACATCTGGTATACAATTGTAGCCGTGCAGCCAACCGGCTGGTTGCGGAAAAAGACCGGCCCCATGGTCTCAATGCTGCTCAGCCTGTGGTGGTCGATGATCTCCAGCACATCCGCCTGCTCGATCCCATTGACCGCCTGGCTCTTTTCATTATGATCCACCAGGATGACCTGCTTCTTCCGGCAGTTTAAAAGTCTCCGCCTGGAAATGAATCCAAGAAATTTTCCTTTATTGTCCAGCACCGGGAAATCACGGAAACGGTTCCGCATCATGACTTCCTTGACATCATCCACATAATCCCGCATCTTAAAAGAAACCAGTCCGTCCTTGCCGCTCATGAAATGTCGGATCGGAATGCTCTGGTTGATCAGCCGGGCAACAGTAAAGGTATCCTGCTCCGTGGTGATGATCACAATCTCCTTCTCCTTTGCCTGCTCCAGGATGCCGTCATCTAACTCCGCTCCGGTGGAAACGATCATACAGCTGACCCCCATGTCAATGGCCATCTGCTGTACCTCCTTCCGGTTGCCCAGGATCACCAGATCTTCCGGTTCCACAAACTCCGCCATCAGCTTCCGGCTGGAAGCCACGATCCCCACCTTTCCGTTGGACATGTAACTGTGCGGATTTCCCGTAACGATCTCCCCCTCGATACAGGTGGCGATATTGCGGTACTGGGTCCGGGAGGTTGCAAGGATCGTGCTGTCATACACATCCATATAGGAGGTCGCGATATCCCCGATAGTAATCAGCCCTTCCAGCTTGCCCTCCCTTGTCACCGGAAGAGTTTTCAGGTTCTCTTCCTTCATCCTGGCCCATGCGGACTTAATGGAAACCGAGCCGCGCATCCCTTCCACCTCCCGCATGGCTACATCCTTCACCTGTACACGGAGATCCGTCAGCAGCGCGGGAGCCTTTACATTGAAATAATCCAGGACATACTGGGTCTCTTCATTGAGCTGCCCTGCCCGCCTTGCGTTATGACGCTCGCCTGTTAGTTCTGTCCTGAGCTGGGCATAGGCGATGGCGGAACAGATGGAGTCCGTATCCGGATTCTTGTGCCCTACCACATAGATCTTATTGTTGATTACACCTTTTTCCATAAATTGTACCAAGCCTTTCTATTACTTTTCACAGCCTTTGTCTAACAGTGTAACATTATTTTCGAATTTCGTCACTTGAATTTGCAAGATTAGTTGTTTTTTTGGTGAGACATATGTTATACTTGTGCCATAGATATTACAAATTATAGAAAGATACGTTGAGGTGTAACCATGAATGAAGAATTAAAAACCGAAGAAATGACCCCTGAAAATGTACAGGCCGAGGAAGCCGTGAACGGCGGCGCTGCAGAAGCAGCCAAGGCCGCAGAAGCACCTGCCGAGAGTATGGCCGATTATGAGGACCACCTGGATGATGCCAATCCCTGGAATCTGGTCAAAAGGTATATGGAAGAAAAGACCATCCTTCCGGTAAAGATAGAAGGTGTTGTAAACGGCGGTGTCATCGCCATGGTAGAAGGCCTGCGCGGATTTATACCCGCTTCCAAGCTTTCTCTGTCCTATGTGGAGAATCTGGAAGACTACCTGCTCAAGGAGATCGAAGTCCATGTCATTGACTCGGACCAGGCGAACAACCGCCTTGTACTCTCCGCCCGCGATATTTTAAGGGCTAAGGAAAAGAAGGCGCGCCAGGATCAGATTGCCAGCGTCAAAGTGGGTACGGTCATGGAAGGCGTCGTAGAGACTCTGCAGAATTACGGCGCGTTCATCAAGCTGGATAATAATCTTTCCGGTCTGGTACATGTGTCGCAGATTTCTCAGAAGCGTGTCAAGACTCCTTCCGATGTGCTGAAAGTCGGTGACGCGGTAACAGTCAAGGTCATCGGGATCAAGGAAGGCAAGATCAGCCTGAGTATGAAAGCCCTGGAGACGGCTGTGGAAGAAGTCTCGGAAAAAGTAGAGATTCCAAAGTCCGAGAATATCGGAACCAGCCTTGGAGACTTATTCAAAAACCTGAAGCTGTAATGTGCAGGGAGCCGTCTGATTCGTCAAGGCGCTGAACGTGTAGCAAACAGCAAGCTAAAAAGCCCTTATGAAGCGATTTTTATCTGCTCCATAAGGGCCTTTCATTCTGCCCATATGAGCAGAGTGAATCCTTTTTTCATTCCATATTACGAACGTCCGATCTCATCGTGCCCGCAGTGACCGCCGCAGTATTTACAATCCCCGCCGCAGTGGATGGATTTTCCGTTTTTCTTATCCCTGATCATGCTTCGTATGATCAGAGCTACAATGCCTGCCAGGACCAGGCCTACCAATGCAGTTCCCATAACAATCCCTCCCAGTTTCTTCTATCATTTTATTCCCGCGGAACAGCGAGCCAAGTATATATTCCTGCTGTACATTTTCGGCTGCCGCAAAGCTCCCCCCTGCAGCATGTTGCGCTAGAATTTGGATGCCCCGCCAGCTTGCTGCGGGGGATCTGACTCATTTTACGCCGGCCAGAGTTCTCATATTCACCTGCAGTGCCCCCGTCTCCTTATAAGGCCTTACAAGCAGATAGAGGAAGCCTGCCAGCAGTACAAATGCCGCCGCCGTAAAGATTCCGAAGCCGCCGCCTGTCACAAGCATACCGATCTGGTATACGCAAAGCGCCACAATATAAGCCAGAATGCACTGATAGCCAATCGCGAACCAGAACCATTTTGCATTGTTCATCTCCCGTTTGATGGCCCCCATTGCTGCAAAGCAGGGCGCGCAAAGGAGGTTGAATACCAGAAAGGAGTAACCTGCAAGGGCGGTCATACTTCCCGCAAGGACGCCCCATATTTCCACGCCGTCTTCCGCTACCTCTTCCAGTCCATAAAGGATGCCGAATGTACCTACTACATTCTCCTTGGCAACAAGGCCTGTGATTGCCGCGACTGCCGCCCTCCAGTCTCCCCATCCGAGGGGCACGAAGATCCACGCGAACAGATTTCCAACAGAGGCCAGAATGCTGTGATCTAATTCCATGCCGTCCAGCATTCTGAACTGCCCGTCTACCCAGCCGAAGTAAGATGTAAACCATACTGCGATCGTTGAAAGCAGGATTATCGTCCCGGCCTTTTTGATGAAGGACCATCCGCGCTCCCACATGCTTCTCAGTACATTTCCCAAGGTGGGCATATGATAGGCCGGAAGTTCCATCACGAAGGGAGCCGGATCTCCCGCGAACATTTTTGTCTTCTTCAAAATAATCCCGGAGCAGATGATCGCTGCAATCCCCACAAAATACGCGCTGGGAGCCACCCAGGAGGCTCCATTGAACAGTGCCCCGGCAATCAGTCCGATGATCGGAAGCTTTGCCCCGCACGGGATAAATGTGGTGGTCATAATGGTCATCTTCCGATCCCGGTCATTTTCGATGGTTCTGGATGCCATGATGCCCGGAACCCCACAGCCCGACCCGATCAGCATGGGGATAAAGGACTTGCCGGAGAGCCCGAATTTACGGAAAATCCGATCCATGATAAAGGCAACCCTCGCCATGTATCCGCAGCTTTCCAAAAATGCCAGGAACAAAAACAGCACAAGCATCTGGGGGACAAATCCAAGCACGCCTCCCACACCGGCCACGATTCCGTCCAGGATCAGTCCCCGCAGCCAGCCTGCGCAGTTCAGCGCCGACAGCACACCCTCGATGGCCGGCGGGATGATCTCGCCGAACAGCACGTCATTGGTCCAGTCTGTCACAACGGCCCCTACGGATGTGACAGACACATAGTATACCAGATACATGATCACTGCAAAGATCGGAAGCGCCAGAAAGCGGTTCGTCACAAAGCGGTCAATCTTGTCGGAAACCGTCAGCTTACTGCCGGATTCATGCTTTGTACAGCATTCCCCGATAATCGAAGAAATATAAGTATACCTTTCATTTGTAATGATGCTTTCCGTATCGTCATCCATCTCTTCCTCAATCTGCGCGATCTCGGCGGAAATGTCCGGTACGCTTTGCATCTGTTCTATTATTTTATCATCTTTTTCCAGTAATTTCACTGCAAAAAATCGTTTTTGCGCATCCGGGATTTCATCTCCCAGCCTGCTTTCTATCACAGTAAGCACCGACTCTACATTTTCTCCGAAAGGATGTACCTGCACCGCCGGTTTGTCTGCAGCTGCCGCACAAACGGCCATATCTGCGGCAGCCTGAATACCGGTTCCTTTCAGGGCGGAGATTTCAGCAGCTTCACAGCCTAATTTTTCTGCCAGCTTCTTAACATGGATGCTGCCGCCGTTTTTCTCCACCAGATCCATCATGTTGACTGCCACGACCACCGGAATCCCTAGCTCCATCAGCTGTGTGCTCAGATACAGATTCCGTTCAATATTGGTCCCGTCCACGATATTCAGGATCACATCCGGCTTTTCGTTGATCAGATAATTTCTTGTAACCACTTCCTCCAGCGTATAGGGGGATAATGAGTAAATTCCCGGAAGATCCATGATGATCACATCTTTCTTCCCTTTCAGTTTTCCTTCTTTCTTCTCTACTGTAACTCCCGGCCAGTTTCCGACAAACTGGTTAGAACCGGTCAATGCATTAAATAATGTGGTCTTTCCGCTGTTGGGATTTCCCGTCAATGCAATTTTGATCGCCATTTTTCATTCCTCCTGCTGATTCTATGTAACAAATTTGTGTAGATGATGGATTGTCAAATACAGCTGATCTGCCTTCACAGATACATCGTGCGCCTGCAGTCTGCGAAGCAAATTTTATATGTATTCAACTCCTTCATCATTTATAGTGTTACTTAGCTTCCTCCACTTTGAAACAGTTTAAGCTATCAAGTATTAGCTCAAACTAACTATACTTCAAAAAAATAAGATCACTCTACAACGATCATCTCCGCATCTACTTTGCGGACTGACAATTCATATCCCCTTACCGTGATCTCCACCGGGTCCCCCAGGGGCGCAACCTTTCTCACAAAGATATCCGCACCCTTTGTAATGCCCATATCCATGATCCGTCTTCTGACCGGCCCTTCTCCAGCCAGCTTCGCGACCTTAACGGTTCGGCCGCATGGAACTTCTCTTAATGTCATTATCACTTCTCCTCCTTATTTTTTCCATGAGATACTTTACACGTCCTTCATACAACCATGATCTTGTTTGCCATATCTCTGCCAATCGCTACCCGGGAATCTTTCACATTCACGATCATGCTGCCCCCCGTTACAGATACGACCGTCACCACTGCGCCTGCCACGAATCCCAGGTTCTCGATGAACCGTCTCGTATCTTCTCTTCCTCCGACTCTGCAGATCTTGTTCGGCTCTCCCTGCTTCACCATTGATAAAGGCATCATCACTCATCTTCTTTCTTTTATAGATTTATATTGCCACTCACATGAGTTAGTATAAACTAATAAATAGTAGTTGTCAACTACTTTTTAAATATCATGCGGAGGTATCTCGATATCTGCTGTATACACCGCATATCACTTTCCCCAGAGGATTTTTGTTGTATAGGAAAATTCGGAGAAGTACCCTAATAAAACAAAAACGCTTCCAAATCATCGGAAACGCTTTTGATAATACTGATTCATAATTAAATTGAAGTTTTCTGGAAAGTACAAAGTAAATTTTTCCAAAAAGCCGAAAATCGGACTCGAACCGACGACCCCTTCATTACGAGTGAAGTGCTCTACCAACTGAGCTATTTCGGCAAGGCTCAACAAATGAACCTTTACTATTATAACTACTTTTGATACAAATTTCAACTCTTTTTTTGAAAAATCCTTAATTATTTTGAAAGTCCATTACTGTTCACTCCCAGTCCGTGATCGGCCTTTTCATCCAGATGGACCGTAAGCTGATTGTATGGAATCACGATTCCTTCCTCATCAAAGGTCAGCTTGATCCTCTCCAGCAGGTCCCATCGGGTCGTCCAGTATTCGTCAGTCTTTACCCACCCACGGATACCCAGTACCACCGAACTCTCTCCAAGCGAATCCACAAATACGTACAGGGTCTCATCCTGCATGATACTGGGAATCTCTTTGAGCATCTGCTCCAAAAGCTGCTTTGCCTTTTTCAGATCAGAATCATAAGATATCCCAATCCGGAGATCCAGCTGCCGCTCGGCCTTTGCCGTCACATTGGTAAGGCTGTTATTTGCCAGGATTCCATTAGGAATCACGATGGTTTTATTGTCCACCGTAGTCAGCTTTGTATAAAAAGTCTGGATCTCCTTGACCGTCCCCTCATCCTTGTTGGTGTCTTCGATGATATAGTCCCCCACCACAAACGGCTTTAACAGCAAGATCAGCACACCGCCTGCAAAGTTGGACAGGGTCTGCTGCAGCGACAGGGAAATCCCCACGCCTGCCGACGCAAACAGCATGGAGATTGACGAAATCTCAATCCCCAGATTGGCTGCGACGATCAGAAGCAGGACAATATAAAGAGAGATTTTCAAAAAAGAATCCGTAAACTGGGTCAGTCCAGCATCCGCGCTCGACCGTTTCAGAGAATTACGGATCCGTTTGCGAATCCATTTGATCAATAGCCGTCCCAGGAAAAAAATCACGGCCGCGATCAGAAGCCGAATCCCAAATTCAATCATATTCGGAATGTGCTCCTGGATAAAAATAACAAAGTCATTCATCTGTGTCTGTACCTTTTCTGCCGACTGCTCGGCTGATTCCTGCAAGATCTCTACCGTAGAGTCCACAACTGTAGAATCCATAACCCGCCTCCTTCGCCCTGCCAATGGAAAAACATTCTGCGGAGTTTTACCGGATATAATATGGTCACTCTAACGCCAAAAATGCCGCCAGGCTTCCCCTCTGGTTTCCGGCTATCCGGTGGGAATACAATACCTCACTGTTGCAGTGGGTACATACGTTCGTGACCGCCATATGCTCTGGAAGGATTCCCGCCTCCGCGAAGATGATCTCATTTGCTTTCCACAGATCGAGCTGATATTTTCCGTTTTCTTTCTGATAGAAAAGGTCTTTCCAGTGCTCCTCTGCAAAGCTTTCCTGAAATCGTTCGATCACATCGCCGCTGACCTCATAGCAGTCCCGGCAGACGGAAGGCCCCACTGCGGCCAAAATATCCGAAGGATCACAGCCGTACTGCTCGTGCATCAGTTCCACAGTGACCCTGCCAATCTTCCCCACGGTCCCCCGCCATCCTGAGTGGCTCAGCCCGATCGCCTTTTTGACCGGATCCACAAAATACAGAGGGACACAGTCGGCATAAAATGTAACCAGGCAGATACCGGGAATATTGGTCACCAGGCCGTCTACCCCTTCCAGCTTCCCGTCTGCTTCCAGCTGAAAGCTTCCTGATGCACTGCGGCCCTGATTTACAGACGCCCGCTTGCTGTATTCCATGGGGCACGTCATCCCCATGCCGCGATCCTCTTCCGTCACCACCCATACGTTGGTGGTATGGGTCTGCCGGGACAGGACCATATCCTCACACCGGACTCCCATAGAAGCCCCAATCCGACGGAAGTTTTCCTGAACCGCCTCTTCCCGGTCACCCCGGTGAAATCCCAGGTTTAACGAGGAGAAAAAGCCTTCGCTGACTCCCCCAAGTCGGGTAGAAAATCCATGCTTCACGATCCCTGTATCCGCCAGTAGCGGATATTCCAAAAATGGAGTTTCTTTCTCCACTTCTCTGAATATTTTATTCTCATTGTGATATCTTATACCTAAACTCATCCGCTTTCCTTTCTTTCAATCATGCCAACGCCCGGCGCGCCGGGAGCAGAAGGTTTTGGAGGCTTTCCATGACAGCACATATACTCTGATTTTCCGGCGGTCCTTCTGGAGCTGGATCAGCCGCTCTCAAACGCATTTTTGATCAGTGTGATCCGGGAGCCCTCAATGCCGATCACATCATACCTGCATGGAATGTCTCCCAGCCGTTTTTCCATCAAATAATACTGGGCGCACCGGGAAATCCGGTACTGCTTCCTTGCATCCACAGCTTCCAGAGGGTTCCCCCTGCTCCCGTTTTTGCGGTACTTGACCTCGCAGAATACCAGGCAGTCCCCGTCCTGCGCGATCAGGTCAATCTCTCCGATTCGGCATCTGTAGTTGTACTGCAGGATCACATAGCCCTGCTGCTCCAGATAATATCCCGCCGCCTGTTCATAGGCCGCTCCCGTTTTCCGCTTATTCCTCTCCATGATCTCCCTGTCTGAATCTCTGAGTCCGCCCCGCGAAAGGTCTTGCGGGCGGATCATACGATCCCTTTGATAAATGTTTTCCGATGGATCGGACACGGGCCGTATGCTTTCAGCGCTTCTATATGGACAGCTGTACCGTATCCTTTATGTTCTGCAAATCCATATTGAGGATATCTGCTGTCATACTCTGCCATCAGCCGGTCTCTGGTCACCTTCGCCAGAATACTGGCCGCAGCGATAGAGACACTCCTGGCATCTCCTTTTATAATGGGCACCTGCACCATGTCAAGCCCCGGAATCGTCACCGCATCGTTCAGCAAGACCTCCGGCACGATACCCAGCCTGCTGACCGCCAGACACATGGCTTCATAAGTGGCCTGCAGGATATTGATCTCATCGATACGGGTTGCCTCTGCCAGACCGATGCCAGTTGCCGCTGCCTTTTCCATGATCTCATCATATAAAGCTTCCCGGCGTTTAGCAGACAGCTTTTTAGAATCATTAAGGTACAGAATCTCACAGTCCTTTGGAAGGACCACCGCCGCTGCCGCCACCGGGCCTGCCAGCGGACCTCTCCCCGCCTCATCAATCCCGCAGATGTATGTACAGTGCGCATACTGCCTCTCAAACTCCTGCATTGCCCTCAACCGTTCCCGCTCCGCAGACAGCTTTTCCTCCTGCTTTCGATATTTCTCCAGAAGGCTTTTTACCCCTGCCCTTGTGTCGGAAGCATATTCTTCCAGAAGCCTGCTTCGTTCGTTTTTTCCAGCCTGCTCCAGTTCTTTCCTGATCTCTGAAATCTTCTTATTCATGCTTGATCGCTCCAAACTGGTCCAGAGGCCAAATCCGGATCCAGGCTCTGCCCAGCAGATTTTCCCTCTGGATCGTTCCCACGCTGGGATCCCTGCTGTCGGAGCTGTGGTTGCGGTTATCGCCAAGGACAAAATATTGATCCTCTCCCAGCATCAAAGGCTCCGCAGCGATTCCCGGGTTCTCCATCAGTTCATTTCCATAGTGCTCGTCAAGCTGTTCCCCGTCGATATACACATAACCGTCGATGACCTGCACGGTCTCTCCCGGCAGTCCGATGATCCGCTTGATATAGTAAGTATTTTCCCTGTACTGGTAAGGAAATACAACAATCTCAAACCGCTTCGGATCCCGGAACCTGTAAGAAAGTTTATCCACCAGTAGATTGTCATTGTTGTAAAGTGTCGTCTCCATGGACTGTCCGTCCACACGGGTGCGCTGTCCCACATAAGTGATGATGAGATAGGAAAACATCAATACGAACAGCAGGTACAGAAGCCAGCTTCCCAGTTCCCGCAAAATACTTTTCTCTTTACTTTCCTCTTTCATATCCCGAATGTCCTCTTTCTATTTCATTTGACATTTGTATCATCTCAGCAGACATGATCCTGTATGCCGCTTGCAGATACGGTCTGCAGACGGTTTTCGACATCCTGCAGTTCAGACAGGCTGCTCAGGATATTCCAGCGTGATCCTTCCAAGCCGACCATTCCGAAAATCATCCAGCAAAAGCTTTGCTGCCTTTTCCAGATCCAGCTCGTTCCCTTTCAGAAGACAGCAGCGGCTTTCTGCCACGCCCCGCAGGTCCTCAAATCCATCTTCAGATTCTTCAAACCCATATTTTTCCGTAAGGATCCCGGGATAATTTTTCGCTAAAAACCGCATCAGTTCCGCCGAAAGTTCCTCTGACTGCAGGATCTCATCCTTGATGGAACCGATAAACGCCAGCCTGAGTCCCACCGCCTGATCCTCAAATCTGGGCCACAGGATGCCCGGCGTATCTAACAACTCCACGTTTTTATTCAGCCGGATCCACTGCTTTCCTTTGGTCACCCCTGGCTTATTCCCGGTCTTTGCACAAGCTTTTCCGGCCAGAGCATTGATGAATGTGGACTTGCCCACATTGGGAATCCCTACCACCATAGCCCGCACCGGGCGGTTTAAGATACCGCGCTTTTTGTCACGCTCCGTCTTCTCCCGACAGGCCTCCTGGATGACCTCCTGGATAGACTTCATCCCGCCTCCCTTTTTCGAATTGACCTTTACCGCAAAAAATCCTTTTTTCTGAAAATATTCGATCCACGCCGTATTCCACTTCTCCTCCGCCAAATCGGCTTTATTCAAAAGAATCAGCCTGGCCTTATTCTTCCCAAGTTCATCGATGTCCGGATTCCGGCTGCTCAAGGGAATCCTGGCATCCACAAGTTCGATGATCAGATCGATCAGCTTGATATTCTCCTGCATCATCCGTTTTGCTTTGGTCATATGACCCGGATACCACTGAAAATGCATATTCATTCCTCCTGTATACGCCATCCTTAGTCTCTTCGGCCCGGCAGGCCTGCCGAAATTCCTGAAAAAGACTCTGCGCCTGTCTCCCTTCCGGCATTATTCATCCTTGATTCTTCCGAAATTGTCCCCGACGCTGATCACAAACCATGCCTTTCCGAAAATGTCCCTGCGTTTTACCTTTCCTACGTCCGCCGTCCGGCTGTCATCGCTTCCCTCATGGTTGTCGCCGATCACAAAATACTCGTTGGCGCCAAGCTCGATCGGTTCTGCGGCAAGTCCGGCAAACGAGATCTTTGAGACATAGATCCCTTCCGTGCAGATTTCCCCGTCGATATAGATGCTGCCGTTTTTAATCTGGATGGTCTCTCCGGGAAGGGCGACTACCCGCTTGATCAGATAATGGGCATTTTCAATTCCGCCTGGCTTAAATACGATGATGTCTCCCCGCTTCGGCTTGACCGCGTTGTAGACAAGGCGGTCCACGAGCACCACGTCTCCGTTTTTCAGGACCGGGCTCATGGAATCCCCGGCATTGCTGACACGCTGCCCGTAAAACAGCACCAGCGAATACGCCAGCACACAGGCGATCCCCAGTTCTAATATGAGAAGAAGCGATTTTTTTGCACGGTCTTTATCGATATGGATCCCTTCATTCGGGAAGTGCAGCTTTGGCTTCTTCCATACCTTTTGCTTTGTCCTTTGTCTTCTTTTTTTCCGGATCTCTCTTTTCTTCATTCCATCCTGCCATATAGAAAAGGGACAAACTACAAACTCTGTAATTGTCCCTCACTTTTCCTTACTATTTTACTAATTCTTTTACCTTTGCTCTCTTGCCGACACGACCGCGCAGGTAGTTCAGTTTTGCTCTTCTAACCTTACCTCTGCGGATGACTTCCACCTTCTCAACATGAGGAGAATGAAGCGGCCAGGTCTTCTCTACGCCAACGCCGTTGGAATTTTTTCTGACCGTAAATGTCTCTCTGACTCCGCCGCCCTGTCTCTTCAGTACGGTTCCTTCGAATACCTGGATTCTTTCACGGTTTCCTTCCTTGATCTTCGCGTATACCTTTACCGTATCGCCCACGTGGAACTGAGGAGCATTCTCTTTTAACTGCTCAGCTTCAATATTTTTGATAATATCGTTCATTGTGTGACCTCCTGTTCATTTGACGTTCTTAACACTCTTTTTGCGGAAAATGTGCTTCTGAATCTGCATCTTCCTGTGCCAGAGGACCATCGCTCTTCTTTTCACAACTATTGTATGTTATCACATTTTTTCCGAACTTGCAAGCATTTCCGTCACATTTTTCCAATCGGCTTTTTCCTTTTCCGTCAAAGCACAGTGCTCGAACAGGTCGGGGCGCCGTTCCCTGGTGCGCAGAATGGACTGCTCCCGCTTCCATTTCAGGATATTGGCGTGATGTCCGGATAAAAGCACCTCCGGCACCCTTTTTCCGTGCCAGACCTCCGGCCGGGAATACTGGGGATATTCCAGCAGGCCGTCCTGAAAGGATTCTGTCTCCGCCGAGTTGTCATTGTGGAGCACTCCCGGCACCAGGCGCGAGATCGTATCCACCATGACCATGGCCGGAAGCTCCCCGCCGGTCAGCACATAGTCCCCGATAGATACCTGGTCTGTCACGATCTCCTCCAGCACCCGCTCGTCAATCCCTTCATAATGTCCGCAGAGAAAGATCAGGTCTTCTTCCTCTGCCAGCTCCTTTGCCATGCTCTGGTTGAATACCACTCCCTGGGGAGAAAGGTACACTACCCTTGGCTTCTTCTCCTGCTTCCCCTGCTCCTCTCTCCGTGTCCGGATCTCCTCCGCCGCGGCCTTGTATGCAAGATACACCGGCTCCGCCTGCATCAGCATTCCTGCTCCGCCTCCGTAGGGGTAATCATCCACGCTCTGATGCTTGTTGAACGCATAGTCCCGGATATTGACGGTCCGGATGGATAACAGTCCCCGTCCGGAAGCCCGTCCAATAATGCTAGTATTCAATCCCTGTGATACCATGTCGGGAAATAATGTCAGTATATAAAAATTCATTCTTTCAGCCCTTCCAGTAAATGTACCCGCATGCTTCCCGCTTCCACATCCACATCCAAAATGCAGTCCCGGATCGCAGGAATGAGAACTTCCCCTGATGTTTCAAATTGTACTACATAGACTTCATTTGCCCCGGTCTCGATCACGTCCTTTAAAACGCCTTTTTCCCCGTCGTCCGTCACCACGTCCATGCCCAACAGGTCAGCGATATAATACTCATCCTGTTCCAGCTTTACGGCATCCTCCCGGGCTACAAGAAGCTGCCTGCCCTTATATGGTTCCACCTCGTTGATATCGTCAATCCCTTTGAATCTTACGATGACAAACTGTTTGGAAAACCGGACGCCCTGAATCTCCAAAGAGATTTGTTCCTTATCCGAAGCTAGTATTACATGCTTAAGCTTCCGGAAGCGCTCCGGATCGCTGGTGGTCGGGAATACCTTGACCTCACCGCGAATTCCGTGTGTAGAGGTGATCACCCCCACTTGAAAAAACTGCTCCATGCCACACTCCTATTTTGCAAAAAAACTGCCGCCGGCAGCTTTCTGCATTCTCTTCGATGAAAAACCCTGCCGAAACTGGCAGGGTAAATTTAGAAACCGCAGAAACATAACCTGTACAGATTGCGCAAGTTAAATTTCCACAGTTTCCTACTGCACTTCTATGAAACGATTCGTCAGCCGAATCACTGGATGATGTCAACAACCACTCGTTTGTCATCCCTGGCCGCAGCAGCCTTGACAACGGAACGGATCGCCTTGGCAATACGTCCCTGTTTGCCGATGACCTTTCCCATGTCACCGTCCGCAACACGGACTTCCAGGACAGTCGTCCTTCCGTCCTGTCTTTCTGTAACGGTAACGCCGTCCGGGTTGTCCACCAATGCTTTGATGATTACTTCTACTAATTCTTTCATGCACGCGTACCTCCGCGGATCAGATTCTTTAATCTCTGTTCAGTACAGATTCGATTATTTTTCAATCCCTGCCAGCTTGAACAGCTTGCCTACAACCTCTG
>Ga0137306_100393_pt1 | contig 64729 bp, 54 predicted proteins | sample Inofroosms_March_FD_97187 | JGI IMG/M metagenome (GOLD analysis project Ga0137306, IMG submission 97187) | Mouse cecal microbial communities from Vienna, Austria - N-Acetylneuraminic and N-Acetylglucosamine D2O microcosms_March | ecosystem: Host-associated > Mammals > Digestive system > Large... | reverse complement strand
GCATTCCGTCAATTGTTCTTCCGAATCCTCATAATCGAACACGCTTGGAGTCCCATTGTTATATAAGTTATAAGCCATTCGGACAATTTTCTTACTCCCAGAAGTCTGCCATCCATCATGGAGACACTCTGTCTTCGCCAACCCAGTCTTGAAATCATAGATTTCATTTACATGATCCCTTGTATCTCTGTCGATTCCCAGACAGTACACCAGCGCAGCATGATAGACATCCTGATATCTGCACCGCTTCAATGACCGAACAAAAAAATCCTTATGCTCCATACTTGAATAAATCGTTTTCTCTTCATTCATATTCTTTATTTTCCTTTTCTTTTTTTGAAGGTAACGATGTGGTTTTTAATAATTTGAGTAAACTTCGCTAAAGATTTAAGATACTCATTTTACTCAACAAGTAGTTTGAGTAATACTCAAGTTGAAGTGATTTCAGACGGTTTTATACGGTATTTTGCGGCTTTTTCAAAAACACGCAAAAAGCCCCAAAACACCTTGCATTCTCCGACCAATCGGGAATTTACAAGGCTTTTGGGGCCTTTTTCATATCATGTTAAATTGTAAGGTTTCAGGGCTTACATTCCCATCTGCTTCGCCACTTCCTCAGCGAAATTCTCTTCCTTCTTCTCCAGCCCTTCTCCGGTCTCGAACCGAACAAACTTCTTAATCTTAATATTTGCCCCGTTCTCCTTGGCCACAGCCTTCACATACTGATCCACGGACTGCTTGCCATCCTCTGCCTTCACATAAACCTGATCCATGAGGCAGATCTCCTTCAGCTCTTTGTTGATCCTTCCCTGAATCATGCCGGCGATGACTTTCTCCGGCTTGGAAGCTTCCTTGGGATCATTCTGGATCTGAGCCATAAGGATAGCCTTCTCATGCTCGATAAACTCCTCGCTCACTTCGCTGCGATCCGTGTACATGGGCTTTAAAGCCGCGGCCTGCATGGCCACGTTCTTGGCCATCTCCTTCACCGCGTCATTGACCACATCGGTCTCGACGTCGATCAGCACGCCGATCTTGCCGCCGCCATGGATATAGGAAGCCACGAAACCGTTCTCCTCAACAACCTGCTCAAATCTTCTGATGTTCATGTTCTCCCCGATGATGGAGATCTGAGAGGACAGAGCTTCCTTGACGGTCATGGACGGATCCTTGGCCCAGGTCTCGGCCATAAACCCGTCGATGTCTGCCGCGGTGGTCACCAGAGCCTGAGCGGCTACATCCGCCGCGTAGTTCTGGAACTTCTCGTTCTTGGCCACAAAGTCGGTCTCCGCGTTAACCTCAACTACAACTGCCTTCTTGGCGTCGTCTGTGAGAGCGGTCACCACGATACCCTCTGCCGCGATACGACCGGCCTTCTTGGCTGCGCCTGCCAGGCCTTTCTCTCTCAGGAACTCAATTGCTTTATCCATGTCGCCGTCAGTAGCTGCAAGTGCCTTCTTGCAGTCCATCATTCCGGCGCCGGTCATCTCTCTTAACTCTTTTACCATTGCTGCTGTTACTGCCATGATCTTTCCCTCCGATATTCTTATTCTGATGATCCCAGTCTCTGTTTCAAAAAATGCTTCAATCCGTTCTTCACAGATTGAAGCATTCTCTCTGAATTAAGCTTCTACAGTTTCCTCTGCGTCTGCTGTCTCTTCAAATCCCTCGTAAGCATCTTCTGCTTCACCCTGGTTTGCTTCAATTACTGCATCTGCCATCTTTGCGACGATCAGCTTGACTGCTCTGATGGCATCGTCGTTGCCCGGAATCACATAATCCAGTTCTTCCGGATCACAGTTTGTATCACAGATACCGATCAGCGGGATACCCAGAGTATGTGCTTCCTGTACGCAGATCCTCTCCTTCTTCGGGTCTACAATAAAGATGGCATCCGGAATCTTCTTCATCTCCTTGATACCGCCCAGGTTCTTCTCCAGCTTCTCCCACTCTTTTTTAATCTTGATGACTTCCTTCTTGGGCAGCACGTCAAATGTACCGTCCTCGGACATGGTCTCGATCTCTTTCAGTCTCATGATCCTGCTCTGGATGGTCTTAAAGTTGGTCAGCATGCCGCCTAACCATCTCTCGTTCACATAGAACATGCCGCAGCGCTCCGCCTCGGTCTTGATGGCATCCTGAGCCTGCTTCTTGGTTCCGACGAAAAGGATAGAGCCGCCGTTGGCAGCGATGTCGGCCACTGCCTGATAGGCCTCGTCAACCTTGCCTACAGACTTCTGCAGGTCAATGATGTAGATGCCGTTTCTCTCGGTATAGATGTATGGAGCCATCTTGGGGTTCCATCTTCTTGTCTGGTGTCCGAAATGTACACCGGCTTCCAAAAGCTGTTTCATAGAAATAACGCTCATGTTACTACCTCCGTGTGGTTTTTCTTCCGTCTGCGTCTCGTGCTTCCGCGGGGACCTTCTGCTTCAGGCACCGCCCCCGGAATCAGCAGACGTGATTTTTGTCAGCTTTACAAGCATATCATAGAAATTTTTACATTGCAAGCATTTTCAGCCAAATTCCTTTGTAAATTCTTTTTTCAGTCTCTCGAATCTGGCATATTCTTTGGCAGAAGCCTCTTTTAAAGGGTCATACATGCAGTGCTGAAAGACATCCGCATCTTTTAATACCTCGTCAAAGGGTTCCTGACAGATGGCTTTTCCGCTGTGATGATAGATGGCGTGACAGATCTTCTCAATCTCCTGATCCTGAAAGATCTCCATGGACTGAAGGATCTCTCTGGCCAGTCCGGCTCCTTTGTGAGCGTGTTCCCTGGAGTCCAGCCTGGAGTATGTCCATATGTCATGAAGCATCCCTGCGATAACTGCCAGTTCGACGTTCTCTCCTCTTTTCATGGCGATCATGGCACATGCCTGAGAAACTCCGTACAGATGTATCATGGCCTCTCTTGTGATGTCAAAATTACCTGTTCTTTTCAGAATACTGTCCACATAGTCTCTTACCTGTCCGATCCGGTCCATGTGTTTCTCTCCTTTCTCTCCTGTGCCAGACAGTTTTTTTCTGGCTTTCTGTCCTGGTGCCGGTTCCCGCTCCTCGGACATCCGGGCCGCCGGGCTTCCTACCGGCCCACGTTCCCGGTCTGCCCGGTCCCTGGCCGGGATCCGCCATCATCATACTTCCTGCCCCGCCCATCCGTCAAGTTACTATATATATGCCCATCTGAAGACCGCCTGTACCCTGCAAAATATGATTTGACTCGTCCCCCGATTCCCCGTATAATAGAACCATGACAGTATCACCTGAGCAGTTGCTGAACTGTACAATATCTATAAAAGACAGGAGGAATCATTTGATACCTTACACGCAGAAATACCTTCTGGATCATCCTGTATCTTTTACTCCCATGGGCGAAGTAGCCGGTTTTTCCGTGCGCCCCGGCCTGTTTGACGTAAACGGAGCCATGGCCCTGCCCAACGGGGTGAATTTTACCGTCCACACTCATAACGGCACATCCTGCGAGCTTCTCCTTTTCCACAGAGATGAGGAAGAACCTTTTGCCGTTCTCCCCTTTCCCGAATCCTATAAGATCGGCGACGTCTACTCTATGATTGTGTTTGAACTGGATATCGAGGCTTTTGAGTATGCCTACCGCATCAGCGGTCCCTACGCCCCGGATGAGGGAATGCTTTTTGACAGACGCAACATCCTTTTAGATCCTTATGCTGTAGCGGTGACGGGACAGGACTCCTGGGGAAAAAAGAAAAAGAAATCATACCATGCCCGTGTGATCAGAGACGTCTTCGACTGGGGAGATGCGCCTCAGTCCACAAAGGAGATGTGTGATCTGGTCATCTATGAACTTCATGTAAGAGGTTTTACCCGCCATGCCTCATCCGGTGTGACCCACAGAGGCACTTTTGAAGGCCTGAAGGAGAAGATTCCTTATTTAAGGGAGCTGGGCATCAATGCCGTGGAACTGATGCCTGTATTTGAATTTGACGAGAATATGAATTCCCGGGTGGTGGATGGCAAACGGCTTCTGGACTACTGGGGCTACAATACGGTCAGCTTCTTTGCCCCCAACGCAAGCTATGCGGCTTCTGCCGAGTACAACAAAGAGGGGACGGAGCTGAAGACCCTGATCAAGGCTCTTCACGACAACGATATCGAAGTCATCCTGGATGTAGTGTTCAACCATACCGCCGAGGGCAATGAACAGGGTCCTGTCTTCTGTTTCAAAGGACTGGACAATAAGATGTATTACATGCTGACCCCTGACGGCAACTACTATAATTTCAGTGGCTGCGGCAACACCCTGAACTGCAACCACCCCATTGTCCAGCAGATGATTTTGGAATGTCTCCGCTACTGGACCATCAACTTCCGTATAGACGGATTCCGTTTTGACCTTGCCAGTATTCTGGGACGCAATGAGGACGGTTCTCCCATGAACAATCCTCCTCTCCTGAAAAGCCTGGCTTATGACCCTCTTCTCAGCAATGTGAAGCTCATCGCCGAGGCCTGGGATGCCGGCGGCATGTACCAGGTAGGCAGTTTCCCTGCCAATAAGCGGTGGGCTGAATGGAACGGCCGGTACCGGGACAGTGTCCGCTCCTTCCTGAAAGGTGATTTTGGTTTCTCCCGGGATGCAGCCTGGAGCGTTTCCGGCTCCGGCGACCTGTACGGCGGCTTCTACACGGATTATAAAGGCAATTATGCAGGCTACAACTCCTGCATCAATTTTCTCACCTGTCATGACGGCTTTACTCTGTATGACCTGTATGCCTACAACACCAAACATAATGAAGCCAACGGCTGGAACAATACTGACGGCGCAGACGACAACCGGAGCTGGAACTGCGGAGCGGAAGGTCCCACCGATGACCCGGAGGTCTTAAAGCTCCGCTTCCGGATGATACGCAACGCCTGTGCCGTACTCATGTGCAGCCGCGGCACCCCCATGTTCCTGGCCGGAGACGAATTCGGCAATTCTCAGCAGGGCAACAACAATCCTTACTGTCAGGACAACGAGATCTCCTGGCTGGACTGGGGCCTTCTGGAAAAAAACCGGGAACTGTTCGAATTTTTCCGGTTTATGATCGCATACCGCCATGAACACACCGTGATCCGGCGCAAACTGCCTGATGCCATCTGCGGCATGGAAAGCCTTCACACCCATGGTCTCAATGCGGATGACTGGAATATTCCGCCGGAGGCCAGGACCTTCTCCGTCAGTTTTGCCGGTTATGACAGGAAGAAAGGTCATGATGATCTGGTCTATCTGTCCATCAACGCCGACTGGAAGGACGCCTGTATCACCCTGCCCAATCTCCATCACCGCGGAGCCTGGTATCTCAGCGTCAACACCTATGGCGACGGCCACGGGCAGTATACCTATCCCCCGGGCCAGGAGGTGCGGATCGACAATGATTTTATCCTCCGCCCCCGTTCCGTGGCCGTGTTTACAGGCAGGCCTTTCCTGGAAGGGAGAGGCGGCGGCTGAGATTATGATCCTGCCGCCACTGCCTTCCGTTTCTGCAGCAAGACAGGCGGACAGGGAGAAAAACTTCCCTGTCCGCCTGTGTTATATGACCTGTATTTTGCTGCATGGCCTTAATCCAGTTCTTTTAATCCTGTATACAGTTCGAAGTATCTTCCTTTCATCTCCAGCAGTTCCTCATGATCGCCTCTCTCGATGACCTCTCCCTGCTCCAGCACCATGATGGCATTGGCATTGCGCACGGTAGACAGCCGGTGGGCAATGACAAACGTGGTTCTGTCTGCCATAAGACGGTCCATGCCGTGTTCGATGTGTTTTTCGGTTCTGGTATCCACGGAGCTGGTGGCCTCGTCCAGGACCAGGATCGGGGCCCTGGACACGGCTGCCCTGGCTATATTGAGGAGCTGCCGCTGTCCCTGGCTCAGATTGGCCCCGTCTCCTTCCAGCATGGTATCATATCCCTGGGGAAGCCTCATGATAAAGGAGTGGGCCGAGGCAGTCTTTGCCGCCTGGATCACCTCCTCATCCGTGGCATCCAGTCTTCCGTAGCGGATATTTTCCCGGACGGTTCCCGTAAACAGATGGGTATCCTGAAGGACCATGGCGATATTCTGCCGCAGATGATTCCGGTTCAGTTTTCTGATATCCACCCCGTCGATGGAAATGGTACCCGACTGGATATCATAAAAACGGTTCAGAAGATTGGTGATGGTAGTCTTTCCCGCACCTGTGGATCCCACAAAGGCGATCTTCTGCCCCGGTTTGGCATACAGGCTGATATCCTTTAAGATCGTTTTTCCGGGCCGGTAGCCAAATGTCACATGATCCAGGACCACATGGCCTTTCATGGGATCCAGGACTGCCGCATCTTCCCTGTCCGGCTCTTCCGGTTCCTGATCCATGACCGCAAATACTCTCTCCGCTCCTGCCAGTGCGGAAAACACATTGCTGACCTGCATGGAGATCTCGTTAATGGGGCGGCTGAAATGTCTGGAAAAATTCAGAAATACTGTCAGGCCGCCTACGTCAAAGTTCTTCCACACGCACAGAAGGCCGCCGATACAGGCTGTAAGGGAGTAATTGATCTGGCTGAGATTTCCCATAATAGGCCCCATGATGCCGCCGAAAAACTGGGCTCTGATCTGATTGTCTCTCAGATCTCTGTTCAGAAGGCCGAATTCCTCCATGGCCGTCTCTTCATGGCAGAATACTTTGACTACTTTCTGGCCGGTGATGGTCTCCTCCACGTAGCCGTTGACTGCTCCCAGGGAAGTCTGCTGGGCCGAGAAATACTTCTGGCTCCGCCTGGCCACCGCTCCTCCGGCCTTCATCATCAGGGGAACCATGACAAGAGTCACGACCGTCAGATATACATTGGTATAGATCATAAGCCCCAGAGTCCCCACGATGCTGAGGGCTCCGGAAAACAGCTGGACCAGGGTGTTGGACAGCATCTGTCCCACAGTGTCCACATCGTTGGTAAAGCGGCTCATGAGATCGCCGTTGCTGTTGGTGTCATAAAATCTCACCGGCAGTGTCTGCATCCTGGAAAACAGGTCATTGCGGATCTTCTGAAGGGCGTTTTGAGCCACTGTGAGCATAACCCTGGCCTGGGCATAGTTGGCGGCAACTCCGATGCCATAGATCGCGGCCATAAGGATCAGTGCCCTGGCCAGCCCTGCCGCATCGCCTCTGCTTCCGTCTGCCGGGACAATATAGCGGTTGATAATGGGTCTGAGCATATAGGAGCCGGCCAGAGAGGCCACGGTATTGACCATGACACAGAAGAGGGCCAGAACCATCTTTCCCTTATCTTCATTCAGATACCCAAGGAGCCGTCTCACCGTTTCCCTGCTGTTCTTAGGTGTCCCCTTGTTAGCCATGGCAGCTCTGCGCCTTCCCGGACCTCCCGGGCCTCCGGGACCCATAGGTCCTCTGGGCGCGGCAACGGCTCTTCCGTACCGTTTTTTCAGGCTGTCCAGTTTTTTCTGGTCATCTCTCATGCGCTCACCTCCTTCTCCCGGTCTCTCTGTGAATAGTAGATCTCCTGATAGGCCTGACAGCCGGCCATCAGCTCTTTGTGGCTGCCGGCTCCTATGATCCTGCCTTCATCCAGGACCAGGATCTGATCCGCTTCCTCCACGGAGCTGATCCTCTGTGCGATGATGATCTTGGTCGTATCTTTTAAGGTAGTGGAAAAACATTCCCTTATCCTTGCTTCCGTAGCCGTATCCACAGCACTGGTGCTGTCGTCCAGGATCAGGATCTTCGGCTTTTTCAGCAGAGCCCTGGCGATACAAAGCCTCTGTTTCTGCCCTCCCGATACATTGACGCCTCCCTGCCCCAGATCTTTCTGATATCCTTCGGAAAAAGAGGAGATGAAGCCGTGAGCCTGAGCGCTCTCTGCAGCCTGTTCCAGATCCCCGGCTGAGGCGTTTTCATCGCCCCACCGAAGATTTTCTTCAATAGTCCCGGAGAACAGCACATTTTTCTGGAGCACCATCCCCACCCCTTCCCTCAGATTGGTCAGGGAATACTCTCTCACGTCCACGCCGTCCACCAGAACCCGTCCCTCTGTGACGTCATACAGCCTCGGGATCAGCTGGACCAGGCTGGTCTTGCCGCTTCCGGTAGCCCCGATGATCCCTATGGTCTGCCCCGGTTTTGCCTTAAAGCTGATATGGGATAAAACCTTCGCTCCTGCCTCCCTGTGATAGCTGAAGCTGACATCCTGAAACTCCACCTCCCCTTTCTCCACAGCCAGATCTTTTCGGGAACTGTCGTCGTCTGTCAGATCGATCTTTGTATCCATCACTTCATTGATACGCCGGATAGATGCCATGGCCCGGGAGCTCTGGAGGAATACCATGGAGACCATCATCAGAGACATGAGGATCTGCACGATATAGGTGGTAAAGGCAGTCAGATCTCCTACCAGCATGGTCCCTCCGATGATCATATTTCCTCCGTACCACACGACTGCCAGAGTCGTGATATTCATGGCCAGAGTCATCACCGGCATGGTCATGATCACCACTTTCATGGCATTGAGGCTGCTCTCCTTCAGGTCAAGGTTGGTTTTCTTAAACTTCTCTTCTTCAAAATCCTCTCTGACAAAAGACTTGACAACCCGCACATTGGTCAGGGCTTCCTGAATCCCCGAATTCAGCCGGTCCAGCTTCTTCTGCATCACCGTGAATCTGGGAAATGCCGTCTTCAGAATCAGGAAGATTGCCAGAGTCAGAAACGGAATCACCACCAGGATCACGAAAGCCAGTTTTTTATTCATCACAAACGCCATAATCAGAGCTCCTATGAGCATCCCCGGAGCCCTGAACATCATCCTCAGTCCCATCATGGTCACATGCTGAACCTGCTGGATATCGTTGGTCAGACGGGTCACCAGCGATCCCGTGCTGTACTGGTCGATATTCTGAAAAGAAAATTTCTGCACCTTTGCAAACAGATCCGCCCTGAGGTCACTGGTAAAACAGATGGAGGCTTTGGAAGAAAAATAAGCTCCCCCCACGCCTCCCACAGCCATAAGCGTGGCGAATACCACCATCACCGCTCCCACTCCTATGATGTAGGACATATCTCTCTGATCCACTCCGTGATTGATGATCATGGACATCAGTTTGGGCAGCATGATCTCCCCCAGAACTTCTGTCAGCATGCACAGAGGCGCCAGAATAAATGATGCCATATAGGGCTTTATATATTTTTCATATCTCTTCACCTACAGTTCCTCCTCTCCTGTCTCCTGCCTGTTTTCATTCTCCCCAAAGCCTTCCAGGTTCTCATATATCCGGTCAAGGAGTTCTCCCAGCATCCGGTAATCTTCCTGGGAAAATCCCCGGAACATGGCCTTCTCGATCTCTTCAAAAACCAGGACACTGTATCTGGCTACCTCCATGCCTTTCTCCGTGATGCAGATCTTATTATACCGGTTATCCCGGGGATCCACGACCCGCCTTACATAACCGCCCTGCTCCAGTTTCTTGAGAGACACCGCGATGGTCGCCGTCGAAACTCCCTGGTTTTTGGCCAGCTCCTTCTGGGAGAGATTGGGGTAATCGGCGATGTACATCAGCAGCTGGTGCTGGCTTCTGAACACTCCTGTCGAGTTCAGCTTTCCCTCCAGGACTCTTCTGTGCCTCCGGTTGGTCCGTATAAATTTTCCGATCACCTCTGATCCCGGAGTCTTTCCATGCCTGAATTCTCCCACAATGTTTTCCTCCTCTCTCATGGCCGGAACCTTTTTATCCCATACTCTCTGAAACATCTCCTGTCCGCTCCATGTCCGGCCATTCGATTTGTTAGCTAATCATTAATCAGCTTACGATTAGGTAGCTAACTATCTTCTTATTATAGCGTCTTTTCATCTGAATTCAAGTATTTGCACTGATTTTTATAATTTTTTTATAAAAGAAGTCGAACCACACCACATGCCGGGCTCTCAGAGCAGGCTGCCGACTGGCGGTAATACTCTTTTGGGGACCTGTGCATAAAAGGCTGCTCCGGGAATCCCATGGACCCCCGAAACAGCCTTTGTCATAAAATCTCCGATCATTCTCTTCCGTCGAAACAGTAGGTGCAGACTTTGCACCTGGGCAGTCCGATAGATTCCACCAGATCATCCACTCTGTGATAGCGGAGGGATGTAAAGTTCTGCCGTTTGCAGATCTCCGAGCACATGCACTCATACCGGTCGCTGGAAGGATCCGCATATTCATCCAGCACCTTCTCTGCGTTCTCTCCTTCCTTCTCCAGGATCACCTGCCTGGTGATCAGATCCAATTCTGATTTGGAGCGGGAGAAATTCAGGTACCGGCAGCCATATAAGAGAGGCGGGCAGGCAGGGCGGACATGTACCTCTTTTGCCCCGCTCTGATACAGGAATTCCGTGGTCTCCCGAAGCTGGGTCCCCCTGACGATGGAGTCATCGATCAGAAGAAGCTTTTTGTTCTCGATCAGCGCCTTTACGGGGATCAGTTTCATACGGGCGATCAGATTCCTCTGTTCCTGGGTCGTAGGCATAAAGGACCTGGGCCAGGTAGGTGTATACTTGATAAAGGGACGGGCAAAAGGAATCTTGGATTCATTGGCATACCCGATGGCATGAGCGATGCCGGAATCCGGGACACCTGCTACCATGTCGGGCTGTATGTTGCCGGCTGCCGCATCCCGCCGGGCCAGCATGCTTCCGCAGCGATACCTCATCTCCTCCACATTGATTCCTTCATAGGAAGAGGTGGGATAACCGTAATAGACCCAGAGGAAGGAGCAGATCCTCATCTCTTCCCGGGGAGGACTCACAGTCTCCACTTCATCGGGAGTGATCCTGACGATCTCGCCGGGGCCCAGCTCCCGGTAATCACTGTAACCCAGATTGATATAGGCAAAATTCTCAAAGGACACACAGAAGCCGTCTTCCTTTTTCCCAAGAACCAGAGGAGTCCTTCCCAGCCTGTCTCTGGCAGCATAGACCTCCTCCTTGGTCATCAAAAGCAGCGTCATGGATCCGTCCACGAGCTCCTGAACATACCGGATCCCCTCTGTAATACTGTCCTTTTTACAGATCAGGGAGGCCACCAGTTCCGTAGCGTTGACCTGACCGCTGGTCATCTCCTGAAAATGAGCATTTCCATGAGAATAGACTTCCTCCAGAAGCGTATCAAAATTATTGATCTTGCCTACTGTGGCAATGGCAAAGCTTCCCAGATGAGACTGGATCAGCAGAGGCTGGGGCTCATAGTCGGAGATACTGGCAATTCCCATATTGCCTTTCATCTCCTGTACGTCTCTCTCAAATTTAGTCCGAAATGGGGAATTTTCAATGTTATGGATAGCCCTGTTAAAGCCTTCAGGACCATAAGTGGCCATACCGCCTCGCCTGGTTCCCAGGTGGGAATGGTAGTCTATTCCGTAAAACAACTCCAGCACACAGCTTCTCCTGGAAATAACTCCAAAAATACCTCCCATATCCGCTCTCCTTTTTTTACAATTTACGTGGATGAAAAAACAAGCTTTAGTATAGCACGTTCCTCTTGCTCCGTAAAGGAAAATTTAGAAATCTGCCATACTTTCCATCAGCTGCCATATCTCCTCCCGTCCCTGTTTCGTTTGAGAAGAAAAGGGGATGAGGATATCTTCTTTTTCCATTTCCAGACCGGTCCGGATCATCTTCACATGTTTCTGAACCTGACTCCTGTTGATCTTATCCAGCTTTGTGGCGATCACCACAGGGCGGAAGCCGTTGTAAATCACCCAGTCGAACATGGTCCTGTCATTCTGGGACGGCTCATGGCGGATATCCACAAGGAGGAATACCGCTTTCAGCATTTTAGAGTTTTTCAGGTATCTCTCGATCATCTTCCCCCATTTTTCTTTCACTTCCACGGCCGCCCTGGCGTAACCGTACCCCGGAAGATCCACCAGGTACAGCTGCCCGTTGATCTTATAGAAATTAACCGTCTGGGTCTTCCCCGGCTGAGCCGAGGTCCGGGCCAGAGATTTCCTGTTCATGAGCCCGTTGATCAGGGAGGACTTTCCCACATTGGACTTGCCTGCAAATGCAAACTCAGGATACGGATTCTCCGGAAATGTACTGGTGATCCCGCATACGGTCTCCAGCTCTGCGCTCTTTATAATCATTTACGACCTCTTTTCTCAACTGATCTCACTTTCTCGGGAATCACCAGGATCTCCTTCAGTACCTGGGACATGTCTTTCACATACACGATCTCCAGTCCTTTTGTGATCTCTCCCGACAGCTCTGCGATATCGGGCCGGTTCTTCTCCGGCACCAGAACCTTTCTGATATGAGCCATCCTGGCTGCCAGGATCTTCTCCTTCAGCCCGCCGATGGGAAGCACCCGGCCTCTGAGTGTGATCTCCCCTGTCATGGCGGTCCTGGCATCCGCCGGATATCCTGTGACTGCCGACACCATGGCCGAGGCCATGGTAATACCCGCCGAGGGACCGTCTTTTGGCACTGCTCCCTCGGGAATATGGAGATGGATGTCGTTCTTTTCAAAGAAGGAAGCCTTCACCTCATAGGCAGGGCAGACGGAACGGACATAACTTAAGGCGATCTGAGCCGATTCTTTCATCACGTCCCCCATCTGTCCTGTCATCTTAAGCTCTCCTTTGCCGGGCATCACATTGACTTCGATCTGAAGGGTATCGCCGCCTGCGCTGGTCCATGCCAGTCCCCGGACAATGCCTGCCTGATTCTCTTCATTGGCATCTTCAAAAGATATCTTTTCTTTTCCCAGATATTTTGACAGATTGGACTCCGTCACCCGGATCCCTGTCCGGTTGTGCTCCAGATATTGTCTGGCTGCCTTGCGGCAGATGTCGCCGATACGCCGTTCCAGATTTCTGACTCCGGCCTCTCTTGTATAATTATGGATAATCTTTCTGATGGCTCCGTCGCTGATGGACAGACCCGCCTTTTCCACTCCGTTTTTCTCCATCTGCTTACCTGTCAGATATTTTCTGGCTATATGAAATTTCTCATTCTCCGTATAACTGCCGACCTCGATGACTTCCATACGGTCCAGCAAGGGCCTGGGGATGGTCTCCGTGGTGTTGGCCGTGGCGATGAACAGCACCTGGGACAGATCAACGGGGATCTCCACATAGTGATCCCGGAATCTCATGTTCTGCTCTCCGTCCAGGACCTCCAGAAGGGCTGAAGACGTATCGCCCTTGTAATCGCTGCTCACCTTGTCAATCTCATCGAGAAGCATCAGAGGATTGCAGACACCTGCCTGGCGAAGTCCTTCTACAAGACGCCCGGGCATGGCCCCCACATAAGTTTTCCGGTGTCCCCGGATCTCTGCTTCGTCCCGGACTCCTCCCAGACTGATCCTCACATACTTTTTCCCCAGGGCCCTTGCCACGGAGCGGGCGACGGAAGTCTTTCCGGTTCCGGGCGGTCCTACAAGACAGAGGATGGGGCCGCTGCTCTTTGAAGTCAGATTTCTCACTGCCAGGTATTCCAGTACTCTCTCTTTTACTTTTTCCAGGCCATAGTGATCTTCTTCCAGGATCTTCTCCGCATGGCGGATATCGTTATTGTCCTCGGAAGCCTTTTCCCACGGCAGTTCCAGCAGCGTCTCGATATAAGTCCTCAGCACATTGGCCTCCTGGCTGCTGGAGGGCATATTTTTCAGGCGTCCGATCTCTTTGGTCAGCTTCTCCCTTGTCTCCGCATTAGCCTCCAGCCGGGAAACTTTGTCCTGATATTCTTCCAGATCATCCTCCCAGTGATCCTCTCCCAGCTCCTGCCGGATGACTCTCATCTGCTCTCTCAGCATATAGTCCTTCTGGTTCTTGTCGATCTGGGTCCTTACCTTGTTCTGAAACTCCTTTTTCAGCTTTCCCACTTCGATCTCTATGATCAGATGGCGGACCAGCACCTCATAGAGAGCGCTTTCGGAAGGAGCCTCCAGGATCTCCTGGCGGACCGTATAATCCCACGGAATCTGGATGGCCGTCTGGATCATCAGCCTGTCCAGTTCCGGAATCAGCATGAGATCTGACAGAACATCTCTGCCCAGCCTGGAATTCTCTCCGCCGTACTCCTCCAGCTTCTCTCTGATGATCCGCACCATGGTCTCTCTTGCCAGATCATCTTCCACATCTTCCAGGAACGGTGTCCTCTCCACCTGTCCTGTGAGAGAAGGTTCCGTGGATTCCAGGCTCAGAAGTTTTCCTCTGTCCTTTCCTTCCACCATGACCCTGACAATATTGCCCGGAAGTTTCACCAGCTGTCTGATCTCCGCTATGGTCCCCATGTTCCACAGCTCTTCCCGGGACGGTTCCTGCACGTCAGGCGACTTCTGAGTAACCAGGAAAAGCTTCTGATCCGTAACCATGGCCTGCTGCAGGGATGCTATGGATTTCTTTCTGCTGATGTCAAAATGTTTTGTCTCCCCAGGAAGAACCGTCAATCCTCTCAAAGCAATAAGCGCCATTGTCATCATAGTTTCTTCCATCTGTATTCCCTCTTTCCTGTGTCTTCTCCTCAATGCATGCCCTGTGAAAAAAATGGGAGCCCAAAAGCTCCCACTCTGTCTGATCTGCCTTCGATTATGCGATCTCTCCCGCCCGGTCCTTCTTCAGGCGCTGTCCCAGAGATTTCCTGGGTACCGCCGTATCCCGGTAGACGATCTCCGGTACTCCTGTCTTATCCACGACTTCTTTTGTAATGGTACAGATGCCGATGGAACTGTCAGAAGGCACTTCATACATCAGATCCATCATGGCCGACTCCATAATGGAGCGCAGGCCTCTGGCCCCGGTCTTCCGGTCCATGGCCAGCTTTGCGATGGCCCTGAGGGCCTCCTCCTTGAACTCCAGCTTCACGTCATCCATCTCAAACAGCTTCTGATACTGCTTCACCAGAGCATTTTTCGGTTCTCTGAGGATCCGCAGCAGCGCGTCCTCTGACAGAAGCTCCAGAGAAACCGTCATGGGGACACGGCCGATGAACTCCGGGATCAGACCGAATTTGATCAGATCCTGAGGTTCTACCTGCTTTAACAGTTTGTCAATATCCGCAGCCTTCTTATCTACAACCTCTGCGTTGAAGCCGATGGACCCTTTGCTGGTACGGTTTTCGATGATCTTCTCCAGACCGTCGAATGCGCCGCCGCAGATAAACAGGATGTTGGTAGTGTCTATCTGAAGCAGCTCCTGATGAGGATGTTTTCTTCCTCCCTGAGGAGGAACACTGGCTACGGTCCCCTCCAGGATCTTCAGCAGAGCCTGCTGCACGCCCTCTCCGGATACGTCTCTGGTAATAGACACATTCTCCGACTTCTTGGTGATCTTGTCGATCTCGTCAATATAGATGATCCCGTACTCGGCCTTGTGGATGTCATAATCCGCGGCCTGGATCAGCTTCAGAAGGATGTTCTCCACGTCTTCGCCTACATATCCGGCTTCTGTAAGGGCCGTAGCGTCGGCGATGGCAAAGGGAACGTTGAGGATCTTGGCCATAGTCTGGGCCAGATACGTCTTGCCGGAGCCTGTGGGGCCCAGCATCAGGATGTTGCTCTTCTGAACATCCACATCCATATTCTTTCTGGAAGTGATCCTCTTGTAGTGATTGTACACGGCCACGGACAGCACCTTCTTGGCCTGTTCCTGCCCGATCACATATTCATCCAGAAAAGATTTGATCTCTTTCGGTTTCAGCAGATTGATCTCGCCGAATTCTTCGCTGACCGGCTCCTCACCATCCAGCTCCTCCTCCAGGATCTCCGCACATAAATCAATACATTCATCGCAGATAAAGACATTATTGGTGCCTGCAATCAGCTTCCGCACCTGATCCTGTGTCTTTCCACAAAAAGAGCAGCGGATCTTATCATCTATTCTGCCCGGCATCTTTCCACCTCTCTTATTCCTTTCCATAATCTGTTCTCACAGTCTCTCATTGTTCCGTAATCCCTGTTTAGTGTTTCACAAGGATCCCGTCTATGAGACCGTATGCTTTGGCCTCCTCGGCCGTCATGTAGTTATCCCGCTCCGTATCTCTCTCGATGACGTCAATGGGCTGCCCCGTATTGGCGGCCAGGATCTCGTTAAGTTTCTTTCTCGTCTTCAGAATGTTCTCCGCGGCGATCCTGATCTCCGTAGCCTGACCTCTGGCGCCGCCGGAAGGCTGATGAATCATCACCTCGGCATTGGGAAGGGCAAACCGTTTCCCCTTGGCTCCGCCTGCCAGCAGAAACGCTCCCATGCTGGCCGCTATTCCCATACAGACTGTAGAGACATCACACTTGATATAATTCATGGTATCGTAGATCGCCATGCCTGCCGTCACGGATCCTCCGGGGCTGTTGATATACAGGTTAATATCCTTCCCCGGATCTTCGGACTCCAGAAACAGAAGCTGAGCCACGACCAGGCTTGCGGATACATCGTTGACTTCCTCGCCCAGAAAGATAATCCTCTCTTTCAGAAGGCGGGAATAGATATCGTAAGACCGTTCGCCTCTGCTGGTCTGTTCAATGACATATGGTACTAAACTCATCTTTACTCCTCCAGTCTTTCACTTTCTGTGAAGAAATTCTGAGTCCGGACTTCCGGACCCAGAATCTGGTTTCTCAACATCTTCTTTAAACTAATTTTGCCTCTGCCACAAGGAAATCCACAGCCTCCTGGACTGCCAGGTCTTCCTTCATCTGCTCCAGCCCCCGGTCGCCCATGTAGGACTTCACCTGGTCGATCTCCATCTTGTAGCTGCTGGCCATGTTCTGAAGCTCTTCTTCCATCTTCTCGTCGGAGATCTGAATATTCTCGGCCTTTACCACAGCCTCCAGGACCAGCCTGGTGCGGATGGTCTTCTCCGCCTGAGGTCTTGTCTGACTCTTCAGCTGCTCGGGTGTCATGCCCGTATACTTCATATAATCGCTGAAAGACATCCCCTGACTCTGCATCCGGCGGGCGTAATCATTGATCATATTCTGAACCTGATACTCGATCATGGGCTCAGGAATATCCATGGAAGCGCCTTCCACTACTTTCTCCACCACACGGTTCTCGTTCTCGGTGGCTGCCTGTTTCGCCCTGGTCTCTAAGAGTTTCGCCCTGACATCGGCCTTGTATTCATCCAGTGTATCAAATTCGGAAACTTCTCCGGCAAATTCATCGTTCAGCTCCGGAAGCTCTTTAACCTTGATCTCTTTCACGGTTACCTTAAAGAGAGCCGGCTTGCCTGCCAGTTCCCTGGCATGGTACTCTGTCGGGAATGTCACATTGACTTCACACTGCTCTCCTGTATTCTTACCGATCAGCTGCTCCTCAAAGGTGTCAATGAAGGAATGAGAACCGATGACCAGCTCATAATCCTCTGCCTTGCCGCCGTCAAAGGGCTGGCCGTCGATGAAGCCTTCAAAATCAATAATGGTCTGATCGCCTTCTGCTACGGGTCTGTCCTCCACAGTCAGGAGCCGGGAATTCTGATCCTGGATCTTCTTCAGTTCCCTCTCTACGTCCTCGTCGGTCACTTCCGCCGCTGCCTTCTCTACCTCGATGCCCTTGTAATCGCCCAGGGTCACCTCCGGTTTCACGGCTACCGTGGCCGTGTAGATAAAGTCCTTGCCCTTTTCTGCCTGTACCAGATCGATCTCCGGCCTGGAGACAATATCCAGTCCGCTCTCATCCGCGGCATCTCCGTAAGTGGCATCCAGTACGATGTTGGCGGCGTCCTCGTAAAATACTTCCGGACCGTACATTTTCTCTATCATGGCAAGAGGTGCTTTGCCCTTGCGGAAGCCCGGGATAGCGAAACGGCCTTTGTTCTTATTATACGCAGTCCTGATCGCTTCCTGAAACTGCTCAGCCGGTACCTCTACTGTAATCCTGGCCATATTCTTTTCTAATTTCTCTACCTGTAAACTCATGTTATGGGTTCCTCCTTAATCTATATGTGAATCGCCTGCTCCACTTGGGCGCTACACTTCAATTTAGCATTATAGCATAGGTTTTCGGGAAATACAAGAAGCACTTTGGCAGTTGATTCGGCAGAATTATAATTGTATACTTGGGTTATACTGCCATCATCCATGAGAAAGGAGAAAACTCATTATGGAAATCGAACGCAAATATCTGGTGGCCGCACTGCCTGCAGACTACCGATCCTGGCCCTCCCGTTCCATCCAGCAGGCCTATCTGTGCACAGAACCGGTGGTGCGGATCCGAAAGGAGGATCAGCAGTACTATCTCACCTATAAGTCCAAAGGCCTTCTGGAACGGGAAGAATACAATCTTCCCCTGACGAAGGAGGCCTATGACCATCTTCTCCCCAAAGCCGACGGCATCGTCCTGACCAAGCGCCGTTACCGGATCCCCATAGAAGGCACCGGCCTTACTATCGAACTGGATCTCTTCTCCGGCGTCTACGAAGGGCTCTGTCTGGCAGAAGTGGAATTTGAGACAAAGCAGGAGGCCGAAGAATTCGTCCCTCCGGACTGGTTCGGCCGGGATGTGACATTTTCCGGCGAATATCAGAACAGCCGCCTGGCTCTGAGAAAGCAATAGGATCCTCCGGAAAACGGACCGGGCAGCAGGAGACAGAAAACTCCCTGCTGCCCGGTCCATCCTTTTTACTTCTGCGGTCTACTCCAGATCCTCCAGCTCGTCCTCCCCGATAAGCTCGTCGTACTCCTGGGCATCCAGAAGCTCGTCAAAGGCATCGGCTACGATCTCATATTCCTCGTCATCCTCGATATTATCCAGAGACGGCTCGCCGTCCTCCGGCTCATTGTAGCGGTACAGGTAAACTTCCCCCTCCTCCGCCTCTGCTCCGTCCATGGGAAGCAGTGCGATGTAATCTCTTCCGGCGGCCTCGAAGATCGTAAGAACCACGCATTCCACCTCGCTTCCGTCATCCATGTTCAGGGTGACGGTCATCTCCTCCTGGGGCTCCATATTGTTATCTGCCATGATCTCTGTTCCTCTCTTTGCTGAAAATTTAATTATACTGTTCATTTTCACTGTATCAGAACAGGGGCGTAAACGCAAGGACTTTCTTTTCTTAATACTCGATTCCTTCCCTGGCTGTCACTCCCCTGTCATAAGGATGCTTCCTCTTGCACACCTCCGATACATAGTCCGCGGCATTCAAAAGAGCCTCCGACGGATCCCTGCCGGTCATCACCACTTCCAGGCGGTCGGGCTTTTCTCTGAGACATTTCAGCAGCTCCGCCTCCGGGACCAGCCCGTACCTGCAGGCGGCCATGATCTCATCCAGCAGAATCATATCGAATTTTTCCTCCACCCCTTCTCTCCATGCCTTATGAAAAAGCCTGTTGTAATATTCCCCGGCTTCCTTTTTTTCCGTCTCTGTCATCCGGGAAAAAAAGCCGAAGGATCTTTTGCAGGGTATCAGCCGGATCCCCGGAATCCCACCCAGCACCGGCACCTCCCCGGAGTCGTCTGTCTTCAGAAAACGGGCGATCAAAATCCTCTTTCCTCTTCCCGCTGCCCTCACGGCCAGCCCCAGAGCCGCCGTCGTCTTTCCTTTCCCGTCCCCACAGTAGATGTGGACAAGACCTGTTTTTTGTTCCATCATCCCTCCAGCTCTTTCTGGCTGCTCCTGCCGTCCTGCAGCTGCCGCCGGATGGACCCCCGGACCGGGCTGCCGAACGACTGTGTTCACCTCAGATATTCGTCAATAAACCGGGACCGCTCCTGTTTCTTCCCGTACCGCTCCCTGACATAACACACGTGGAGCCGTTCTTTTGCCCTGGTCATGGCTACGTAGAACATCCTCCGCTCTTCCTCCACATCCGGGTCCAATACGGCCTTTCCGTGGGGCGTGATCCCTTCATTGGCATCCAGTATGTATACGATCTTAAACTCCAGACCCTTGGAACTGTGCATGGTCATGAGAGACACGCCCCGTGGAGCCGACTTCTGGGCCCGGGCCTGATCCCTCAGCTTCTCCCTGTACTCTTCCATATGGGCAAACCAGGTTTCCATGGTCTTAAATCCCGCGGCGCTCTCCTGAAGCTGATCCGCTGTCTCCAGAAGTTCTTCCGGCTTCATCCGCCGGAACCGGGCGTACTCTTTCAGGTAATCGTCATAACCCACACCCTTCCTGATATAGTTGACTGCAGCAGCCGGAGGCATGTCCTTTAACATGGCAAGATCATACTCCAGCTGTTCGATCCTCTCCACCATCCAGCCTTTGTCCTGATAGAAAGATTTTATCCTGTTCCAGGACACATCCGCATCTTCCAGGGCATCCCGGCTCACATAACGGTTGGGGCGGTTGATGATCTGCAGGATATTGCTCCGCCTTAAATCCCCTGACGCCGCCCGGATATAGGACAGCACATTTTTGGAGATCCAGTGCTCATAGAGATTGGGCAGGGAATCTTTCATAGTAAAGGGAATGTTGTACTCCATCAGCTTCTGAATCATAAGTCTGGGATTGATGTTGGTCCGGTACAGAACCGCCATGTCCTCCAGCCGGTATCCTGCCCTCACATAATCCTGGATCTCATCCACGATCCTCAGAGTTTCTTCCTGGGGATCCGTACTCATGCAAGTGACCACAGGCTTGCCTGCACCTCTGGCGGCAGTCAGTTTTTTCTCATACCGCTTCGTGTTGTGGCCGATAAGGGCCGAAGCCGCCTCCACGATCTCCCGGGTTGACCGGTAATTGACCCCCAGAAGCACGGTCCTGGCCTGAGGATAATCTCTGGTAAATCCCAGCATGATCTCCGGTCGGGCCCCCCGGAACCGGTATACCGACTGGTCGTCATCCCCTACAATAAACAGATTGTTCTCCGGAAGAGCAAGCATTTTCACGATCTCGTACTGAACCCTGTTGATATCCTGAAACTCGTCGATCAGGATATACCGGAACTTGTTCTGCCACGCCCTGAGGATATCCTTTCTCTGTGTAAACAGCTCATGGCACATGACCAGCATATCGTCAAAATCCAGCAGACCGGCCCGGCGCATCCGCTCCTCGTAACCCCGGTACAGCTTCTTGAACACTTCCTCGGAGCAGTTCCGGGAATAATAGTGATCCAGGTTCATCATCTCGCTTTTCACCAGGCTGATCTCTCCCAGCACCGCGGGGATAAATTCGTGTTCATCCTCGATCTCAAGCCCGTATTCTCCGATCATCTCCCGGATATATCCCATCTTCTGTTCTTCCCGGACAATATCGGAGGCTTTATAGCGGTATGCATATTTTAAGATCGTGAAAAAAACGGAGTGGAAAGTGCCGAAACTGACTCTGGTACTCTTCCCCTCCGTCAGCACGGAAAACCGCTCCTCCATCTCCCTGGCTGCGGCCCTGGTGAATGTAATGACAAGAATCTGTCCCGGATCAACGCCCCGTCGGATCAGATTCCGGGTCCTGTGTGTGATTACCGTCGTCTTGCCCGAACCCGGCCCTGCAAGAACCATCATGGGCCCGCCTGTATGACTGACAGCCTCCTCCTGTGAGGGATTAAAAGCCATAGATTACAATTCCTCCGGTATCTCTTTTCTCTTCATGTTCTTCCCCTGTGACCGGCCCTTTTCCGGCTTAACCCGGAAAAGGGGCAGGACATACTTTTATGCTGTCCCGCCCCGTCATATCACTCCTGACTCAGCATCCGGATCCCTTTCCGGATCCTTTCCAGAGACTCTTCCTTCCCCAGAACCTCCATGATCTCCGTGGCCCCCGCAGGCGTCATCTGTTTGCCGGACACAGCCGTTCGAATCGGCCACATGACATAACCCGTCTTCACGCCCTTATCCGACACATATCCCGCCAGAATCTGGTAGAGTGCGTCGTTGGAGTAATCCTCCTGAGCTTCCAGCAGAGGAAGTACCTCTTTAAGGACCTCCAGAGAAGTCTCCCTGGTGGTCTTCATCTTCTTGTGGACATACATCTGAGGATCATACTCGGGCATGGTCTCAAAGAAATCAATGTGCCCCTCTATGTCCGGGAACACTTCGATCCTGGTCTTCACCATGGCGGCGATCTTGCGCAGATCCAGGTCTTTTCTGATCACCTCTTTGATATAGGGCTCGGCCATGTCATAGAATCGGTCAAAATCCATGGCTTTCAAATACTCGCCGTTCATCCACTTTAACTTGGTCACGTCAAACACTGCCGGAGACTTGCTCATATGGCGGTAGTCAAACGCCTCCACCAGTTCCTCCAGGGAAAAGATCTCCCGGTTGTCTTCCGGGGACCAGCCCAGAAGCGCCACATAGTTGACCACGGCCTCGGACACAAACCCCTGCTCGATCAGATCCTCATAGGAGGAATGGCCGCTTCTCTTGCTCAGTTTCTTGTGCTCCTCGTTAGTGATCAGCGGACAGTGGACATAGACCGGAACATCCCAGCCGAACGCGTCGTAGAGACGGTTGTACTTGGGGGATGAGGACAGATATTCGTTGCCCCGGACCACATGGGTGATCCCCATGAGATGGTCGTCCACCACGTTGGCGAAATTGTAGGTGGGATAGCCGTCGGACTTGATTAAAACCATGTCGTCAAGCTCCGAGTTGTCCACCGTAATATCTCCGTAAATGTCGTCGTGGAAGGTGGTGGTGCCTTCCGCCGGATTATTCTGACGGATGACATAGGGAAGGCCTGCTGCCAGGTTGGCTTCCACCTCTTCTTTGGACAGGTGGAGGCAATGTTTGTCATAGGTCATGATCTCCTCGCCGTTCACCGTCTTTTTCAGAGAGTTCAGCCGCTCCTGGGTGCAGAAACAGTAGTAGGCCTCCCCTTTTTCAACAAGCTTTCTGGCGTATTCCAGATAGATACCGGCGGCCTGGCGCTCACTCTGGACATAGGGACCTACTCCGCCGTCCTTGTCCGGCCCCTCGTCATGGATCAGCCCTGTCTTCTCCAGAGTCCGGTAAATGATCTCCGTAGCCCCTTCCACAAACCGCTCCTGGTCCGTGTCCTCGATTCTCAGAAGGAAATCTCCGCCTTCGTGCTTGGCGATCAGGTACGCGTAGAGAGCGGTCCTTAAGTTTCCCACATGCATCCGCCCTGTAGGGCTGGGAGCATATCTTGTTCTCACTTTATGTTCACTGTTCATGTTTTTTTACTCCTGTTCCTTTTGCTGTGTTTAGTATACTATCAATCTCCCGCAATTTCAAGTCAGACTCAAGAGCCTGCAGGCAATCTGAAAATAGATCACCAGGCTGAAGGCATCCACGATGGTGGTGATCAGCGGCGCCGCCATGATGGCCGGGTCCAGCCTCATAAGTCTGGCCGCCATGGGCAGGATGCTCCCTGCGGCTTTCGCCAGAAGGACAGTGGCGAAGAGACTGACCACCACTGTCAGGCAGATCCGCTCGTTGCCGGGAAAACGGATGACCAGCTGGACATAATTGACCAGGCTCAGGATCATCCCCACGACCATACCTACCCGCAGTTCCTTCCAGAGAACGCGGAAAATGTCTGTGGGTTCGATCTCCCCCACCGCCATGCCTCTGATGATCAGGGTGCTGCTCTGGCTGCCCGCGTTGCCGCCGGTATCGGTCAGCATGGGAATAAAGGTCACTAACAGGGGAATCACCGCAAAGGCATTCTCATATCTGGCCAGGATTCCGCCTGTGATCATGCTGCTGACCATCAGGATGAGAAGCCACATGATCCTGTTCCTGGCAAGCATGAAGACACTGGTCTTCAGATAAGGCTTTTCGCTGGGGACCATGGCCGCCATCTTCTCAAAATCCTCCGTGGCCTCCTGCTCCATCACATCCACGATGTCGTCTACCGTGACGATCCCCACCAGACGGTTCTCCCCGTCTACCACCGGAAGGCTTAAAAGGTCATATCTGGTAAATTTCTCCGCCACTTCCTCCTGATCCTCCGTGGTGGAGGCCTTGATCACATAAGGGTCCATAATGTCCGAAAGCCTGGCCTCGTAGGGATTCATCAGCAGGTCCTTCACCGTCACCACGCCTTCTAAGGCCCGTCTTTCGTCTGTGACATAGCAGGTATAGATGGTCTCCTTGTTCACACCGTTGTCACGGATGTAGGCAAAGGCTTCCTCCACGGTCATGTGTTTTTTCAGCGCCATGTACTCGGCAGTCATAATGCTTCCGGCGCTGTTTTCCGGGTACTGTAAAAGCAGGTTGATCTCATTCTGTCTCATAATAAGCTCCTTTCACCGTATCAAAACGGATCTTCTGACCGATGAAAGCAAAACAAAAACAGCCATCTCTGCCGGGGCAGAACATGGCTATCACAAACGCTGTCCTATGAAACAACGACAAATCCGTCCGGATCACTGTCCCACAGTCTTCTCCGGACTCCCACAGGTTCAGGCAGTGACGACAAAACGGAGGCGAACCCCGGAATCTGTCTTCCCTGCCAGGCGTTCATGATAAGTTGATTCCGCTTTCATCTGGCGACTTCGGCCTTCCATTTTTGTTTCACTCCTTTCCTTAAGATTCATCAGGCGGGCACTGTCTTACGCCCACCCTAAGTATACCATAACTTTTTTATATTCACAAGCATTTAAATGACATGCTCCGCTTCTGTCCGCATATGATGTAGAGAAATCAATTTCCAACAGGAGTTTTATCTATGAGCCGATTTTCCCCCGTGGAGGGCGTCGTCACCTCCGTCACTCCTCTTCAGAGCGGAAACGCCACTTACTACTGCACGCTCCTGGTCTATGTCCAGGGCCAGGAAACCTTTCAGCTTCTGGTGGATCCCTCCACCTTTGTGCTGGACCAGAGGCCTGTCCGGCGGGGCGACCGAATTATCGCCTTCTACGACACCACTGCTCCCATGCCTCTCATCTATCCGCCTCAGTACCGGGCCGTGGCCCTGGTGGTTACATCCTGCAAAGAATTCGCCTTTCTGGACTATTTTGACCAGAATCTTCGAAACAGCGACAATACCCTGGTCCTGAATCTGTCCGGAAGCGCCCCGGCCCAGCTGCCCAATGGACAGTACTATCTGGGAGCTCCGGGCAATCAGTACATGCTGGTCCTCTACACCACCACGACCCGCAGCATCCCGGCCCAGACCACCCCGGTCCGGCTCATCGTGTTCTGTTCCGACACCTGATATCCCGGGTCCTGTCAGGATCTTTTGTAGACCCGGATTCCATCCACCCAGGTCTCATCCACCGGAACCCGGCCCAGGCTGTCAGGAGGAGTTTCCAGAAGGTTTTGAGGAAACACCACAAAATCGGCGGCCATGCCGGGCCTCAGCATTCCCTTTTTCTCCTCCTCAAAGGAGGCTCTCGCTCCCATGACCGTGTAGGAAGCCAGAGCCTCCTCCACTGTCAGAGCCTGTGCCGGCAGAAAGGTCCTGCTTCCGTCAAGGGAGGTCCTGGTGACGGCGCACTGGATGCCCTTCATCACGCTGGGAGTCTCCACCGGACAGTCGGAACCATTGGACACGTCACAGCCCATATCCATAAGAGTCTTAAACTGATAGGTATCCAGGGCCCGCTCCTGCCCCACTCTGCTCTCCACGATTTTGCTGTCATAATCCAGAAAAATACTCTGGATATAGGCGTGGAGGGACAGCTCTTTAAATTTCCCCAGGAGATCCTTTGTGGTGATCTGGCAGTGGACGATCCCGTGGCGGTGGTCCTCTCTGGGATATTCCAGCAGGGCTTTCTCAATAGCGGAAACCACCTGCTCCATACTTCCATCCCCGATGGCGTGAACCGCCGCCTGCATACCGTGGCAGTGGCCCCAGGCGATCATCTCATCCAGCTGCTCCTGACTGAAAATGGGGATCCCACTGGTATCCGGACTGTCGGCATAGGGCTGTGACAGACAGGCGGTCCTGGCCCCCAGGGAGCCGTCGCTGATGATCTTCATGGGCCCGATCTTCACATAATCCGTCCCCGCCCCGGTGTGGTATCCCTGCTCCACAAATCCCTTCAGCTGTTCCAGATCCTCAAACTGAGACTGTTCACAGATCTTTATCGTAAGCCGTCCCTCTTTCTCCAGCTGTCTGTAAGCCTCAAGCACCATCTCATAATCCACCCCGGACAGGGACAAAAAGTCGTCGGTGTGAACGGAAGTGATCCCGAAACTGTTGAGAGACTTTTCAGCCTCCAGGATATACTCCCTGACCCTGTCGACTGTCACTGCCGGGATCACACGTTTTATCATGGAAACCGCGTTTTCCTCAAAGACTCCGTTGGGCTCACCCTGGTCATCCACCTGAAAATGACCGTCTGAAGGCTGACAGGTCTCTCTGGTAATCCCCGCCAGCTCCATGGCCTTTGAGTTCACCGACACCACATGGCCGCAGGCCCTTGCCAGATAAACCGGATGCTCTGTGGAAATCCTGTCCAGGTCCCGGCAGGTGAGAAACCGTTTCTCGTCCTGAAAATAGTCCTGGTTCCATCCCCGCCCGCAGACCCAGGTCCCTTCCGGAACCTGGTTGTCCCGGATAAAATCCCTGACTCTGCCGCAGACCTGTTCCACGGAACCAGTGCTGTCCGCTAAGGGCACCTCCTTCAGAAGTTTTCCGTACTCCACCACATGCATGTGGGAGTCGATAAAACCGGGAGTCACAAACCTGCCCTTCAGATCTACCTTCCTGTCTGCCTCCTGGTTCTCCGGGTCCTGTCCCACCCACAGGATCACACCGGATTCCACGGTCATGGCCGAGGCCATGGGAAACCCGGGATCTCCTGTGTACAGACTGCCGTTATAATACAGTGTTTTCATTGGTATCCTCCAGTAAAAAACCGGAACGCTTTCACAGTCTTCGCAGACCGTCCTGGTTCCGGTTTCTCATATCTTATCAGGCGGCAGGCATCAAAACGATCCTACCTGTCCTCACGTCTTCTCTCGCGTCTTCCTTCTCTGGCCGGTTCCCTGCCGGTATCTTTGCCTGACAGGTCTCCCGGTCTCATGCTCAGATTCACTCTGCCCATCTTGTCGATCTCCATGACCTTGACCGTCACTTCGTCGCCGATGTTCACCACGTCCTCTACCTTCTCCACTCTCTTCTCACTGAGCTTGGAGATGTGGACCATACCATCCTTGTTGGGAGCCAGCTCCACGAAAGCGCCGAAATTCATGATCCGGACTACCTTGCCGGTGTAGATCTGGCCGGGCTCGATATCCGTCACAATGCTCTCGATGATGTGGATCGCTTTGGCGATCATCTCCTTGTCGGTGCCGCAGACAGATACGCTGCCGTCGTCCTCGATGTCGATCTTCACGCCGGTCTCCTCGATGATCTTGTTGATCACTTTGCCCTGCTTGCCTACGACATCGCCGATCTTCTGAGGATCGATGGTGATCTGCTCGATCTTGGGAGCGTACTTGCTCACTTCTTTCCTGGGCTCGGAGATAGCCGGCTTCATGCAGGTGTCCATGATAAACAGCCTTGCCTCCCTGCACCGGGCAATGGCGCCCTCAACAATCGGACGTGTAAGGCCGTGGATCTTGATATCCATCTGGATAGCGGTGATGCCCTCTGTGGTTCCTGTCACCTTGAAATCCATGTCTCCGAAGAAATCTTCCAGACCCTGGATATCCGTCAGGAGAACAAACTCGTCATCCCTGTCACCTGTCACCAGGCCGCAGGAGATTCCCGCTACCATCTTCCTGATAGGCACGCCCGCGGCCATCAGGGACATACAGGAGGCGCAGGTTGAGGCCATGGATGTGGAACCGTTGGACTCAAAGGTCTCGGACACGGTGCGGATAGCGTAGGGGAAATCCGCCTCGCTGGGCAGCACCGGAATCAGGGCTCTCTCCGCCAGGGCTCCGTGGCCGATCTCACGTCTTCCCGGTCCTCTGGAAGGCTTGGTCTCACCTACAGAGTAGGAGGGGAAATTGTAGTGGTGCATATACCGCTTGCTGACTTCGTTCTCATCCAGTCCGTCCAGCTTCTGCTGCTCGGACAGAGGCGCCAGAGTACACACATTGCAGATCTGGGTCTGGCCTCTGGTGAACATGGCGGAGCCATGGACTCTGGGGATCAGATCCACCTCGGCGGACAGATGACGGATCTGAGTCATCTCTCTCCCGTCAGGCCGCCTGCCGTCTTTCAGAATCATCTTCCTGACAGTCTTCTTCTGGTACTGATACACTGCTTCGGAGAGAACCTCCAGCCACTCTTCCCTGTCGGCGAAGGCCTCGGCCAGTTTCTCCGTAACGGCTGTGATATTCTTATCTCTCGTCTGCTTATCGTCGGTAAACACGGCCTCCTCCATCTGAGAGGGAGGAACGATCTCCCGGATAGCCTCAAACATCTCCTCCGGAATAGCGCAGCTGGTATAGCTGTGTTTCTCTTTTCCCACTTCCGCCACAATGCGGTCGATGAAGGCGATGATCTCCTGGTTTACGTCGTGGGCCTTGTAGATGGCCTCGATCATCCTGGCTTCCGGCACCTCGTTGGCGCCGGCCTCGATCATGATCACTTTCTCTCTGGTGGAAGCTACGGTCAGGTTCAGGTCCCCCATCTTCCACTGCTCCTGGGAAGGATTGAGGATCAGCTCCCCGTCGATCATCCCCACCTGGGTCATGGCGCAGGGACCGTCGAAGGGAATATCGGAAATACAGGTGGCGATGGCGGCTCCCAGCATGGCAACCAGTTCCGGACGGCACTCCGGATCCACGCTCATAACCATATTGTTCAGGGTAACGTCGTTGCGGTAATCCTTGGGGAACAGAGGACGCATGGGACGGTCGATGACCCGGCTCGTGAGGACCGCGTTCTCGCTGGCCTTGCCCTCTCTCTTGTTAAATCCACCGGGGATCTTTCCCACCGCGTATAACTTCTCCTCGTACTCCACGCTGAGAGGGAAGAAATCGATGCCCTCCCTCGGCTCTTTGGATGATGTGGCAGTGCTTAAAACCGTCGTCTCGCCGTAGTGCATAAATGCCGCGCCGTTGGCCTGCTTTGCCACTCTGCCGATATCTACGGTCAGAGTCCTTCCGGCTAATTCCATGGAAAAACTTTTGTACATGTGTGATCTCCTTTTCTTAATTTCATGATAAAATTCCTCCAGCAGAAGGAGCCGAAACTACTGAAAAACACACTGTGCTTTTTCCTGTGATATCTAAAAACAATGTGCTTTTCAGCGGTCTCGGAACAAAACTTCTGCCGAGAACTGTTTTCCCTTGACATCAAACATAGGGTGGAGTTTCCTCCACCCTAACACAATCTTTATTTTCTGATTCCCAGCTTATCGATCAGATCACGGTAACCTTCCAGATCCGTCTTCTTCAGATAGTCCAGAAGACCTCTTCTCTGTCCGACCATCTTGAGAAGCCCCCGTCTGGAATGATGATCCTTCTGATTGTTCTTCAGATGCTCGGTCAACTCTGTGATCCTCTCGGTGAGGAGTGCGATCTGAACTTCCGGTGAGCCTGTATCTCCAGGCTTTCTGCCGTATTTCTCGATCAGCTCTGCTTTCTTTTCCTTTGAAATCATGATGATTTCCTCCTTTTCTTTTTTCAAACCGCGGACTAAGCAATGGTTGGAGTCCTCCAGTAAACTGAGCCCCGGCGTCTGTTCATACCGATTTATATTAACATAAGACTTTTTTCTTGTCAAGATAAGAAAGACCATATTCTTTGTCCTTCTCCAGCTGTGCTTTCAGCTGCTCCAGAGAATCAAATTTCTGTTCCGGCCTCTCGAAATTTAAAAGCTGAACCTCGATGTTCTTCCCGTACAGGTCCTTATCCAGTCCGAAAATGAACGTCTCCACCCCTACAGGGGAATCCTGTCCCACCGTAGGCTTCCTTCCGATGTTGGTGATCCCTCCGTAATACTGCCCTTCTGCCAGGACCCTGGACACATAGACCCCAAAAGGAGGAAGGAATTTCTCTCCCGGCGGAATCACATTGACTGTGGGAAATCCCAGAACCGGACCTCCCACATGATTGCCGTGGACAACGGTCCCGTGGATGGCATAGGGCTCCCCCAAAAGCCGGTTGGCCTTTTCGATATGGCCTTTTGACAGTTCCTCCTTAATATAAGTACTGCTGATATCCCGATGCTCGTCCTGCTCTTTGACGATCACTTTCAGCTCATAACCGTATTTGTCCGTCAGACTCTCAAGAAGTTCTGCGTTGCCTGATCTCTGATAACCGAAACCGCAGTCTGTTCCTACCACTATGGCTTTGGCGTTCATCTTTCCGATGAGAATCTCTTTTACAAAATCTTCTGCCGGCAAATGGATGACTTCGCTGGTAAAAGGATATTCCACCAGATAGTCGATTCCCATTTTTGCCATATTGTTGCGCCGTTCCTGGTTGGTGGTGATCACTTTCTGAACCGTTCCTGAGATCCTGGTCACCGGGGCCGTGTCAAAAGTAAACACTGCTGTTTTGAAACCGTTCTGCCGCTTAAATTCCAGCATCTGTCCCAGAAGCTTCTGGTGGCCCTTATGGCGGCCGTCAAACTTGCCGATGGTCACCACGGCAGGTTCTTCGATTTTAAAATTTGTCTCTCCGATGAAACACTTCATCTTATTATCCTCCCGGGAACATCTTCCAGGGTTTCAGACGGGCTTTGTCCTGATCCCACTCATAGATTCCCATAAATACTCTGCTGCTGTCACAGACTCTGTAATACCTGCAGCCCTCCGGCTGTTCTCCCTGATCTTCCAGGAAAACGTCTGTTTCTCTCAGAGGATTGCCGTTTCGGACCAGATGATCTGCTGCCGGACATACTACCGCTCTGGGATACTGGCCGAACATATCTTCCACGGAGATCAGTTTCTGCTTCAAAAGGCCCTGACCGCACAGTTCCTCGATCTGTGACAGGGTCAGACTGTCCTCCAGACAAAACCGCCCCACACGGGTACGGATCAGGGATTCCATACAGCCTCCGCAGCCCAGCTTCTGACCGATGTCATGACAGAGAGTGCGGATGTATGTGCCCTTAGAACAGCAGACCGTCATGGTCACCCGGGGAAGCTTTACGGACTCGATGACGATCTGACGGACAGTGACCTGCCTGGGCTGCCGCTCCACCACCTTCCCGGCCCGGGCCAGCTCATACAGTTTCCGGCCGTTTACCTTGAGAGCCGAATACATGGGGGGAATCTGGGCATAATCTCCCACAAATCCCATGATGATTTCCCGTACCTGCTCTTCCTCTGCCAGAACCCGGCTCTCCCTCAGCACCCGGCCCGAAATATCCTGGGTGTCTGTCTCCAGTCCCAGAAGAAGCACTGCCTCGTAAGTCTTTTCGTGATCCGTCACCATATCGCACAGCCTGGTGGCCTTTCCCAGACACACCGGCAGCACTCCCCGGGCATCCGGGTCCAGTGTGCCTGTGTGTCCGATCTTTTTCTGATGCAGAATCCCTCTCAGCCTGGCCACCACGTCATGGGAGGTATAACCTTTTTCTTTATATACATTCAGCATGCCGTCATACATCGGCAGCCTCCTGAAGCAACTGTTTCTCGATGTGGCCGGAAAGGTTGTTCACCACGTCATGGACGCTTCCCGACATGGTACAGCCGGCGGCCCGCACATGACCGCCGCCGCCGAAATAGGAAGCGATCCGGCTTACATCCACTATATGGTTGGAACGCATGCTCACCTTGTACATGTGACTGTCGGTCTCGTACATGAAAATGGCACACTCCACTCCCTCGATGGTCCTCAGATGGTCCACGATACCGTCCAGGTCTTTGGGACCTACGCCGTAAAATGTCATATCCTGCTTTTTTACCACCGTAAAAATACATCTGCCGTCTAAAAAACGGATGCTCTCCATAAGCGCCCTGCCCAGGATCTGGCTCTGGAGATAGGTCTTCCTGAAAAATGTGTCGTCGATGATTCCGGTAAAATCGATTCCCTTTTCCATGAGCTTCCCGGCGATCTCCATGGTCCTGGCCGACGTGGAACTATAGCGGAACACTCCCGTGTCGTGGATAATTCCCGTGTAGAGGCAGGCCGCTATATCCTGATCTATCAGGCTCTGGTCCAGCTGGTCATAAAGGACCTCACAGGTGGAACTGGCACCCGGAGCGATCACATTCTCCCCGGCATATCCCTGATTCGTCACATGATGATCAATGCACAGGCTTCTCCCCGCGGACTCCAGATACACGCCGAATTCTCCCAGCCGCTCTCTGTCGCTGCAGTCCAGGCAGATGCACAGATCGAAAGGTTCTTCCTGACAGACCTCTGATCCGATCCTGTCATATCCTTTCAGATAGGAAAATTTGTCCGGAACCGGCTGCAGATAAAGTCTTACATACAGTTCGGGATTATATTTTTCAGCATAGTTGTACATGGCCAGGCAGGAACCGGCACAGTCTCCATCCGGATTTACATGACCCAGGATCACAAGGGACCTGGCGCTGCCAAGCATCTCTTCCAGTTTTGTCATATTCTCCTCTCCCTTCTGCTCTTTCCGGAAACGGAAGGGTCAGACAGTGACAGCGTCCCTGTCACTGCCGGTCCCAGTCATCTCCATCCCAGTCGTCTTCTCCGGCTTCCTCTGTCTGTTCTTCGTCCTTCTTCATACTGCCTGTCACATCATCGATCAGCCTTGACATGTGAACTCCGTATTCGATGGACTGATCCAGAATAAACTTAAGTTCCGGGGTATTTCGCAGGTTCACTCTCCTGGCCAGCTCTTTCCTGATAAATCCCACTGCTCTCTTAAGACCTGCCAGAGCCTCCCGGGCGGCTTCGTCGCTGCCCAGAACGCTGATATATGCCTTGCAGTACTTCAGGTCCGGGGTCACCTCCACGGACACCACCGTGACCATGACGTCATTGAGCCCCGGATCTTTTACCTCGGTGCGGATGATCTCGCTTAACTCTCTCTGGACCTCCATGTTGATCCTTGTATTCTTAATGCTGTTTTTACGCATACAGTTCCTTTCTCTGTTCAAACCAGGAGGAAATCCTTCCTCTTGCCTTCAGCCATGAGGCCATCAGCGGGGAACCTCCACCATGGCATATGCTTCGATCGTGTCGTCCTCCTGGATATCATTAAATTTCTCAAATACCAGACCGCATTCATAACCGGCAGCCACTTCCTTCACATCGTCCTTAAAGCGGCGCAGAGAAGCCAGGGCCCCGTCAAAGATCTGTTCCCCGTCTCTGGTGATCCGGACGGAACAGCCTCTCTGGAACTTGCCGTCCAGCACATAAGAACCTGCGATGGTTCCCACCCCGGAAGCTTTAAATGTCTGACGCACAACGGCATGGCCGATAACCTTCTCCTCGAAGATGGGATCCAGCATGCCTTTCATGGCTGCCTCCACATCCTCGATGGCCTGGTAAATCACCTTATAAAGTCTTAAATCTACTTTTTCCTGTTCTGCGACGGATTTGGCCGTCACATCAGGTCTTACGTTAAATCCTATGATAATGGCATTGGAAGCGGAGGCCAGGGACACGTCGGATTCGTTGATGGCTCCCACGCCGCCATGGATCACCTTTACCATAACTTCATCATTGGAAAGCTTTAACAGACTCTGCTTTACTGCTTCCACAGAACCCTGGACATCTGCCTTGACGATAATGGGCAGTTCCTTTACATTGCCTGCCTTGATCTGGCTGAACAGGTCATCCAGAGACAGTTTCGCCTTGGTGTCTTCCAGAAGTTTGTTCTTGCCCTCGGAGATAAAGGTCTCCGCAAAGCTTCTGGCCTCTTTCTCATTGGCAGTGATCACAAATACCTCTCCGGCATTGGGCACGCCGTTTAAGCCCAGGATCTCCACCGGGGTGGACGGAGTGGCTTCCTTCACTCTTCTGCCCTTGTCGTCCATCATGGCACGGACTTTTCCGTAACAGGCTCCGGCCGCAATGTTGTCTCCCACATGGAGAGTTCCCTTCTGTACCAGCACGGTTGCCACAGGTCCTTTGCCCTTGTCAAGTTCTGCCTCGATCACAAGGCCTCTGGCGTTTCTGTTGGGATTGGCCTTCAGCTCTTTTACCTCGGCGGCCAGGATGATCATCTCCAGCAGATCGGAGATTCCCTCCTTGGTATGTGCAGATACAGGCACGAAGATGGTGCTGCCGCCCCAGTCCTCGGGAATCAGCTCATACTCGGACAGTTCCTGCTTTACCTTCTCCACATTGGCGCTGGGTTTATCGATCTTGTTGATGGCCACGATGATCTCCACTCCTGCAGCCTTGGCATGGTTGATGGCCTCCACGGTCTGAGGCATGACGCCGTCGTCTGCAGCCACCACCAGAACGGCGATATCCGTAGACTGGGCCCCTCTCATACGCATGGCGGTAAAGGCCTCATGTCCGGGAGTATCCAGGAAGGTGATCTTCTCTCCGTTGATCTCCACCACATAGGCTCCTATGTGCTGAGTGATTCCTCCTGCCTCTCTGGCAGTGACATTAGTCTCCCGGATGGCATCCAGAAGCGAAGTCTTACCATGGTCGACATGACCCATTACACAGACTACCGGCGGTCTTGCCACCATATCGTCCTCGCTCTCTTCCGCCTCCTTGAGGAGCTCCTCGATCACGTCCACCTTCTCTTCTTTCTCACAGAGAACGTCATATTCCATGGCGATCTCTTCTGCCTTCTCGTAATCGATCTCCTGGTTCACTGTCACGATGGTACCCTTCAGGAACAGTTTTTTGATGATGGCAGAAGGCTGCAGCTTCATCTTCTCCGCCAGTTCCTTGATGGTAAGGACATCGGGGATGGTGATGACCTTGATGGTCTCCTCCACTTTATCCTCCACATTCTTCTGGGGCATGATAAAGGGATGCTTGGATACCTTGCCCTTGGATCTGGGGCCGTCTTCGGTCATATTCCTCTTATCATATTTGTCGTTTTTATAATTATTTTTATTTCCTCTGCTGCTCTGAGGTTTGGTTGCAATAGGCGTATCAAAAGACTTGGAATTGTCTTTCTGTCCCGGACGGCCTCCCTGAGGACGGCTGCCCGGACCCTGGGGACGGTTACCGTCCCGATTGCCCTGAAAACCTCCCTGACGGTTTCCGTCTCTGTTTCCCTGGAAGCCTCCCTGGCGATTTCCGTCACGGCTTCCCTGGAAACCTCCCTGGCGGTTCCCATCCCGGCTTCCCTGGAAACCTCCCTGAGAACGGTTTCCGTCACGGTTACCCTGGTAGCCTCCCTGACGGTTCCCCTCTCGGTTACCCTGGTAGCCTCCCTGGCGATTTCCGTCACGGCTTCCCTGGAAACCTCCCTGACGGTTCCCATCCCGGTTACCCTGGTAGCCTCCCTGGGAACGGTTTCCGTCACGGTTGCCCTGGAAACCTCCCTGACGGTTCCCCTCTCGGTTACCCTGGTAGCCTCCCTGGCGATTTCCGTCACGGCTTCCCTGGAAACCTCCCTGGCGGTTCCCATCCCGGCTTCCCTGGAAACCTCCCTGGCGGTTCCCATCTCGATTGCCCTGCAAGCCTCCCTGAGAACGGTTTCCCTCTCGATTGCCCTGAAAACCTCCCTGGGAACGGTTCCCGTCACGATTCTGATAACCTCCCTGCTGAGGACGGATGTTGTCCCCTCCTGCCTGAGGATTCTGAGCGCCCTGAGGACGAACCTGCTGGCTTCCGGAGGTCTGAGGACGGCCTCCTGCCTCCGGCTGGGCCGAAGGATGACTGGGACGCACGGGCTGGACCGGAACATTCTGAGAACGGACGGAAGGCACGGGCTGGCCCTGTCTGCCTCCGGCTGCCCCTGTCCCGCCCTGAGGACGATTGTTCCCTCCCGGCCCCTGGGGACGGCCTCCGAACTGATTCTGAGGACGGCTGCCGCCCGGCTGCCCCTGGGGGCGGCCTCCCTGAGCCGGCCTCTGCCTCATGGTCTGAGCATTCTGAGGACGGTACACTGCCGTGATCTTCTTTTTCGGCGGCTCTCCCGAAGGAGCGGCCGGAGCCTGAGGAGTCCCGGACTGGGACACAGGCTGGGACGTTTCTGCTCCGGACGGAGCCGGTGCCACGGCTTTCTTTACCACGGCAATATGCTCCTCGCTGACATTGGATGCGTGTGACCGTACATCGATCTGATTTTTCTGCAATATATCTAATACTTCTTTACTGGTCTTTCCCAGCTCCTTTGCAAGTTCACTGACTCTCATACTTACTACCTCCGTTGATATTCATTTGTTTTACCATTGCCTTCGCGAATCCTTCATCCAGTATGGCCAGAGATGCCCTCATCTCTTTGCCCATATGATGACCTAATTCATCCTTCTTACCCAAAAAACAGATTGGAACCTGATAGTAAGTACACATATTGGTAAACTTTTTTCTGGTATTATCCGAAGCTTCCTCCGACACGATCACCAGATAAGCTTTCCCGCTCTTCACCGCTTTCTCCGTGGAGAATTCACCGCTGGCAGTCTTTCCCGCCCTGGTAGCCAAACCGATCAGGTTCAGAACTTTCTTATTATTGTCCGACAAGCTTTTCCATCTCCTTCTCCAGAGTTTCGTATACCTCTCTCGAAATCTGCATCTTAAAGGAGCGGTCCAGTCCCCGGCTCTTTATGGCCTTTTCCAGACATTGGGATGAAGGGCACAGATAAGCGCCTCTCCCGTTCTTACGCCCGGTGGGATCCAGAATAATCCCTTCTGTCTCCGTCTTCAGGATACGAATCATCTCTTTTTTACTTTTTATCTCTCCACAGCCAATGCATTGGCGAAGGGGTATTTTCTTTGTACTCACTGACTTCTCACTTCCAATCTGATCTTATTGCGGTATGACGTCGTCCTGGTAATTGTCCTGATAACCAGCCTGGTAGCCGTCTTCATAGTCAGCCTGGTCAGCCGTCTCATATTCCTGTTCATACTCGCCTTCATAAGGGTCGTACTCTTCATATGTCTCGTATGTGCCTTCTTCTGTCTGATCATCCATTCCCATCTGTTCGAACAGCCCCATCTCCCTGGCCTGGGTCTCGCTCTTGATATCGATCTTAAAGCCTGTGAGCTTGGCGGCCAGCCTGGCGTTCTGTCCCTCCTTGCCGATAGCCAGCGACAGCTGATAATCCGGCACGATAACCTGGGCCTCTCTTGCCTCCTCATCTGCCACCACGCAGATGACCTTGGCCGGACTCAGAGCATTTTCGATCAGATAGGCCGGATTGTCATCCCAGTTGATAATGTCTATCTTTTCTCCTCTCAGTTCGTTGACAATGGAGTTGACTCTGGCGCCGTTTAAGCCTACGCATGCGCCTACAGGGTCTACATTGGGGTCGTTGGACATGACTGCGATCTTGGTCCTGGAACCTGCTTCTCTCGCAATGGAACGGATCTCCACGGTGCCGTCCTTTACCTCTGCCACTTCCAGTTCAAACAGACGCTTAACCAGATCCGGATGAGTTCTGGATACGGAGATCCTGGGTCCTTTGGGAGTGTCCTTCACTTCCAGGACATACACTTTGATCCTCTCTGTAGGCTGGAAGATCTCTCCCTTTACCTGTTCGGACTCGTTGAGGATGGCATCTGCCTTTCCCAGATTGATGCTCACGTTTCTTCCCAGATATCTCTGGACCACGCCGGGAACAATGTCCTTCTCCTTGGCATACCAGTCTTTATAAAGAGATTTCCTCTCTTCCTCACGGATCTTCTGGAGGATCACGTTCTTGGCGTTCTGTGTGGCGATCCTTCCGAAGGACCTGGATTCAATGGGGATCTGCACGATATTTCCGGTCTCAAATCCGGGAGATATCATCTTTGCCTCCGCCAGACTGATCTGCATAAGAGGATCCTCCACCTCCTCCACCACTTCCTTCTCTGCCAGCACTGCAAAATCACAGGTCTCCGGATTGATATTGACCTTAATATTGTCTGCTTTTCCGAAATGGTTCTTGCAGGCAGTGATCAGAGAGTTCTCAATGGCCTCCAGCATGGTTTCCTTGCTGATGTTTTTCTCCTTCTCAAGAATCTCCAGTGCCTCTAACAGTTCTTTATTCATTTCTTTATCCTCCAACTATCTTCTATATTTTAGAAATCGAATGCCAGACGGATCAGTGCGATCTCCTGCCGCTGGAATACCACTCTCGTCCCGTCCTCCAATTCAATGGTGACCGTATTCTTATCATACTCTGCCAGAGTCCCGGTAAAATCCTTCTGCTTCTCCCTGGCCCGGTAAAGCTTCACGTCCACTTTACTGCCCAGACTCCTGGCAAAATCTTTCTCTTTCTTAAGGGGTCTTCCCAGTCCCGGAGAACTGACTTCCAAAATATAGCTGTCGTCGATAAAATCCTCCTGATCCAGCCAGTCGCTTAAGATCCGGCTGATCATCTCACAGTCATTGATGGCGATCCCGCCTTCCTTGTCAATGTAGGCTCTCAGATACCAGGTGCTTCCTTCCCTGACATACTCTACATCTACCAGTTCAAAATCATGCTTTTTCACCAGCGGAAGAAGAAACTCTTCCGTTCTGGACTCATAGGTCTCTCTTTTTGTCATTCTGACATCACCTCTCTTTCCGCTGTGACTCCTGTTCATCTCATAATGAAAGAGTCCGGCTTGCCGGACTCTTTCATCAATCAACGTATCATGTTATCGTATGTAGTATATCACCTGGATATAACATTTGCAAGGGTTTTTTCTAATCTTTTCCTGTCTTGATTTCTGCCGCCTGTCAGGGCCTCCCCATCCTTTCTCTTGACATTGCTTCTGCCGCTCATTAAACTATAGGAAACGACAGATCCCTTTTGTCGTCACCAGCCAACAACACTATCCAGAAAGGACAACCTTCATGAAAATCACCATCATCGACGGCCAGGGAGGGCGTATGGGAAAGGCAGTGATCGAGCAGCTGAAAAAACGCCATCCCGATCTGCCCCTTTACGCCATCGGCACCAACTCCATCGCCACGGCCGCCATGTTAAAGGCCGGGGCCGACTACGGCGCTACCGGCGAACATCCCTGTATCGTCAATGCCCGGGACTCCGACATCATCATAGGCCCCATCGGCATCGTCTTTGCCGATGCCCTCTTAGGGGAGATCACCCCGGCTGTCGCCACGGCCATCGGCTCCAGCAGCGCCTTCAAGATCCTGATCCCCGTCAACCGGTGCAACCACTACATCGTCGGATGCGGGGAAGCCGGGCTGGGGGAATATATCCGCCTGGTGTGCGAAAAAGTGGACTCTATGCTGCAGTGAGGCGAGAAAGTATCAGTGGACCAGCAGCGTCATCATTTAAACAGCAGGCTGCCGCACCGGAGATCTCCGGATACGGCAGCCTTATCTGTGTTTTCATCGGTGTTTCTGTAAAAAACGTTTCTCTGATTCCGCGATCACCTGGTAGAGAACGGTAGACAGGATGCACAGAATCACGATAGACATTACCAGCAGATCCATCTTGAACACCTGAGATGCATAGATGATCAGGTATCCCAGTCCCGCCCTGGCGGAAAGGAATTCTCCGATGATCACCCCCACCAGGCACAGTCCCACATTGACTTTCATATTGCTGACGATCAGAGGGATGGATGACGGGATCAGGACCTTGGTGAGAATATCCCTTTTGGTACCGCCTAAAGACCGGATCAGCCGGATTTTATCCGGGTCTGTCTGCATGAATCCGGTGTGCAGGGTCAGGATGGAACCGAAGACTGCCACGGACACCGCCGCAACGATGACGGTCTTCATATTGTTGCCCAGCCACACGATGAGAAGCGGCGCCAGGGCAGACTTGGGCAGGCTGTTGAGCATCACCAGATAGGGTTCCAGCACCTCGGAAAGCCCCCGGCTGGCCCACAGAGCCACCGCAGCCGCAACACCGATCAGCACCACCAGAAAGAAACTGATCAGGGTTTCCAGAAGCGTAACTCCCGTATGAAAAAAAATGGTTCCGTCTTCTGCCATTTTCAGAAAACACCCCCATATCTTTATGGGGGAACTGAAGATAAACGAATCGATAATGCCCAGCTGTGCACACAATTCCCACACTGCCAGCAGCAGTACGAAAACCATGGACCGGCAGATCTTTACCTGAAGTCTGTGCTGTTTCTCTTTGGCAAGAAATTCCTGCTGAGACAGGGAAGGTTCAGTCATGATCTCTCAGCTCCTTCCATATTTGATTAAAATACATGGTGAACTCCGGCGCGTTTCTGCGCTGTAGAGGCCTGATACATTGGTCGGAAAAAGGAACAGGAATCACATTTTTTACACTGCCCGGCCTGCTGCTCAGAACCAGGATCCTGTCAGCCACGGAAATGGCCTCGGACAGATCATGGGTGATGAGGATGGCGGTTTTTTTCTGTGTGCGGATAATCGAGCTGATATCGTCGCACACTTCCAGTCTTGTCTGATAATCCAGCGCGGAAAAAGGTTCATCCAGGAGAAGAATATCCGGTTTGAGAGCCAGAGTGCGGATCAGGGCCGCTCTCTGCCGCATCCCTCCTGACAGCTGTGCAGGCTTCGCATCCCGGAACTGAAGCAGACCATAAGTATCCAGCATATGGTCCAGTTCTTTTCGTGATCCCTCATCAAGACGGTGATTGATCTCCAGCCCCAGAGACACATTGTCAAAAATAGTCCTCCACTCAAACAGATGGTCTCTCTGAAGCATGTATCCCATTACCGCATGGCTGTCTTTTCCCGGAACCCCATCGATGGCGATTGTTCCGCTCTCAGGCTCTATGAGTCCGCACAGAAGAGAGAGCAGAGTAGATTTTCCGCATCCCGAAGGGCCCACGATGACAAAAAATTCTCCTTCCTTCACGTTAAATGATATATTCGAAAGGGCCTGTGTCTCTCCCTCCAGAGTGTGATAGGAATAGCACAGGTCCTTTACTTCCAGCTTTGATTTCATGTTATACCTCCTCTCGCATAGTTTATGGTATGCGGAGGCGGAAAAAAGAGTGTTCTTTCAAAATTCCTCTTGCCATCTGGTTTTGAAAACTATATAATAGCCATGAGGTGAAAAGATGAAACTGACTGAAGAACTGCTTCGGGAGATTCTTTCCTGGCTGGACACCCTTGATTATGTGAAGCCGGAACAGATCCCCGATATTCCCCTTTATATGGATCAGCTGACCACGTTCATGGACGAGAGGCTGGAGAAGACCAGACGTTATCCCGAGGATAAGGTCCTGACCAAGACCATGATCAACAATTACGCCAAGAACAACCTCCTCCCTCCTCCCGTGCGGAAGAAATACACCAAGGAGCACACCCTGCTGCTGATCTTTATCTACTATTTTAAAAATATGCTTTCGTTCCGCGACATTGAAGTCCTGTTCGCCCCTGTGACGGACCAGCATTTTTCTTCTGACCGGGATAAAGAAGGCCAGGCCGCGGACCCTGAAGGCCGGTCTCTGGAAGACATTTACCGGGAGATTTTTTCTCTGGAGAAGGAGCAGATGAAGCGTCTGAAGGAGGACATCCTGAAAAAGTTCCGTTCCTCCATGAAGACCTTTTCCCAGGAGCATACGGAACAGGAGCCCGGGCCCGAAGGAGGGGAGGACTCTCCGGAACCGGCTGATCAGGAGTATCTGCAGCTGTTTTCTTTTATCTGCGCTCTCGGTTTTGACGTGTACTTAAAGAAACATATTATGGAACTGCTGATCGATGAGATTGAAAAGGAATATCCGCTTAAAGGCAAAAAAAAGAAATAGCTCATGCAGCTATTTCTTTTTTGTCCTGATCACGAACGGAAAACCTGTTATGTCCCCCCCTCAGTTTTTCCTCCCAGACGGGCGAATACCATGTCGTACCCGTCATTGCCGTAATTCAGAGAGCGGTTGACCCGGCTGATGGTGGCTGTAGAAGCTCCTGTCTTGTCTGCGATCTCCAGGTATGTCTTCTTATCCCGGAGCATCCGGGCCACCTCATAACGCTGGGAAAGCGACAGCAGTTCATTGACCGTGCAGACGTCCTCGAAAAACGCATAGCACTCCTCCGGGCTTTCCAGAGTCAGAACGGCCTCAAATAAGTGATCCACCGCTTCTGTCTTGATCTTTTTGTTCATTTCCTGTTCCCCTTTTTCAGACTTTCTCAGAGCTGTCCTGCTCTTTTTGGCCGCCGTCCGACGAAAACATATAGGACAGCTTTGGCGTCTTCTGAGGAATATTTTAGCACAGTAAAATTGTAAAGTCCATAGTTTCACTGAGAAGAAAGCATAAATTTTTCCACCACATGGGCCACGCCGTCATCATTGTTGGACAGAGTGATGTAATCCGCAGCCTGACGCACAGGAAGCACTCCGTTCTCCATAGCCACTCCCAGACCGGCAAACCGGATCATGGCAAGATCGTTATATCCGTCTCCGCAGGCGATCATCTTTTCTCTGTGAAAACCTGTCGTTTCCAGAAAACGTTCCAGGGAAGCGGCCTTGTCGATGCCTTTGGGCAGGATCTCCAGGTAATAGGAATCCGACCGGTAGACGCTGAAATTCTTTCCCATGGCTGCCTTTACTCTGGGCTCTACCATGGCAAGATAGTCTCCGTCGTCAGTGAGGATAAACTTGGGCACCGGAAAAGACACATACTTTTTCATATCCTCCGTGTCACGGATCTCCTTTATCTCCATACGGCAGGCCCTGGACTCCAGAGCAACGTACTGATAAGAAGCGTCGCTTGCTATGATCCGGTCCCCCTCATAAGTCATGATATCCACCCGATGCTCTCTGGCCAGATCGATGACCTTGCTGTTGATCTCGACCGGCAGCTGCCTGGAAAATACGATCTCCCCTGTCTGGCAGTTGACGATCATCCCGCCGTTAAAGGACAGGATATACCCCCCATGCTTTTCCAGCTCCAGCTCCTTCGCCAGAGGCATGACTCCCGGCGTCGGCCGCCCGGATGCCAGCACCACGGTCTTTCCCATATCCTGTGCTTTCATCAGAGCCTCTTTTGTCCTGGGGGTTATGATTTTGTCCCGATTGGTCAGTGTGCCGTCCAGGTCCAGCACGATAATGTCATAGCTCATCCTCCCTGCTCCCTTCCTGACTAAATGTCTGTGTTGTATTCTAAGTCTATCACATTACCGTCGTTTTATAAAGAAATTTCGCTTAAGGCATATCATTCTGTTTCCAGGAGATCACCGTATCCTCCGTAACCGGACTGTCAAAATCAAATTCCCATCCGCCTCCTGTCTCCGGATTCAGCCACGGCATGGCCGCACACTGTCCTCTTTCCACCTGCTGTGTCCCGAACACTGCGCCCTCATACAGAAATGTGACGGTACAGAATGCAGGCTCAGATTCCCCTGAGGATTCTTCCGGCGTTTCCCCGGAAGGTCCTGTCGGCTCTTCTGAGGTCTCTTCCTGACTTTCTGAGGACTGCTCCGTAGAGGATTCCGGGGGATGCTCTGAGGAAGTTTCCCCGGGATTTTCCGGCCGGGTCTCCGTGGAGCTTTCCCACGGCCTTCCTCCGCCAGAACCGCCTCCGTCGTCATCATCGTCGTCATCGTCATAACTGTATCTGTGGCTGCCGTTCTCCCGGCCGGCTTCCGGCGTCTCTTCCGGCAAGGTTCCGGTCTCCTCTGTCCCGGCAGAAGACGGTTCTTCTGATGTCCCGGCCGTCTCCGGCACAGTCTCCTGCTCCGCCGCGCTTTCCCTGTCCGGCCGGTGTCCCGGTTTTTGGTCTCTGTCCGGCTCTTTTTGTCCGTCTGCCTCTTTTGTCTCTTCCTCTCTCCGGGATTCTTCGGTACTCTCGGCTGTCCGGACGGTTTCCGATGTCTCCTTCGGGTCTGTCTCCTTCCGGTTTTCCTGTTCCTCCATATGTTCCATGGCCCGGATCAGTTCTCTCAGTTCCTCCGGGGAGATCCCCTCAGGCCCGGCGCCTCCCTCCGCCATGTCCAGAAGACTGTAAAGAACCTGGGGAGGAAGATCCTGATATGAAATTTCCCTGGCTTCCCCCAGATATTCTGTCAGGTCCTCGTTGCTGTGGATAATCACCTCTCTGCCCCCTTCTGTCAGTACCTCCTCATCCCTGGTCCCGTCGGGGTAGATCAGCCGGGATGCGACCTGTCCCCCAAAGACAGACAATCTGGTATAAACTTCTCCTTTTTCATCTAGGAACACTTCCACCCGAAAGACGGTCCCCCGGACCGCCATGACGGAGTTGGGAGTCGTCACCTCATACACGGAGGCGGAACTGAGAGGATTCCGCAGCTCGTTGACGATGGCTCCCTGCGTCAGATGAATCCTGGTCCTGGAATCTTCTTTTGTTCCTGCCGCCTCAATGGAGAGGACGGAATCCTCCTCAACCAAAACAAATTTATCATCATCCAGCCGGAGGCGGGTAAAGCTTTCAGCTGCCACGGTAAAAAGGTCGCCGGATTCCAGGTACAGATTTTCCGCCCCGCTTATGGTACCCGCGCCCTCCCTCTCGATCTCTGCCTTTCCCTTCAGCTCATAGATCAGGATAGAGCGGTAAGATTCTTCTTTTTTGGACAGATGTGTAACGGCTATGGCTGCCCCCGTGATCACCGCCGCCCCCACAACTGCTGCCGCCGCCTTCATCAATATGGTTTTTTGTATCATAACCGCTCCTTTTACTCCTGTTTGCGGAACGTAAAGATTCCGTCCCTTGCCCCATAGACAGTCCGTCCTCCGGAATACACGGTGCTGTCTCCGTCTACGGTCCACATTCCTTCTGACAGGATACAATCGTCTCCTGCGCGCATCTCCAGCAAGTCTCCGTCCAGGATCTCCCTGGCATTTCTCCAGAGGGGGATGACAAGGAGGGAATCGTTTGCCGGATCTGTGTTAAAATCCTGATATTGAGAGGCAGAGATCTGACCGTCTCCGGGAATCTCATACAGATCCTGCCCCACAAAACCGCTGCCGGAATTATAACCCCATAACCTCCAGCCCTTCAGTTTCTGGTCCAGAGGGATCTCAATATTCTGAAAAGGTTCCTGATCTCCGAATGCCCTGTCAAATTCCACTGTGATCCGGCTCATGCCCTCTTCCGCCGCGTCGATGACTCCGCCGGCCAGGATCTCCCGGCTGCCCTGATACAGGTATGCCGCCACGGAGGATTCCTCCTCCGGCACCGTGGATCCCGTCTCTTCTTCCGATGTGGCAGGCCTGGTTTCCTCTCCCGATTCCGTGGATCCTGTCTCTTCTTCCGATGTGGCAGCCCCGGCCCCTTCTTCCGGAAGTGCGGCCCCGGCTGTCTCATCATCCGATGTCAGCGGTCCGGCCTCGTCTCCCGGCTGTCCGGTCCCAGCTGTCTCTTCATCCGATGTCAGCGGTCCGGTCTCGTCTTTCGCCTGTCCGGCCCCGGCAGTCTCCTTATCCGATGTCAGCGGCCCGGTCTCGTCTCCCGGTGTTCCGTTTTCCTGCTTCAGTGCCGAGCCGGGGCTGGCCGTTTCCCAGGGCACATCCTCTGCCGTGACGGTAACCGGCCCCGGAAAGACCGCCAGAACCGCGGCTATCCAAAGGCCAGGCAGGCCTTTCCATCTTCCTCTTCCCACAAATGTCCCTCCTTTTTTCATCCTGCCTTCCCTGTTTTTTCACTTTCAAACATCAGCCGCAGATGCCTCCATCCGTCGGGGATCGTCCTCAGATGGGAGGGACCGCAGCGTCTGTCACGGTACAGTTTTGCAGGAACCTCGCATATTCTCTCTCCCGCCCGGGCAAACCGGCCGATCAGCTCCGTGGCAAACTCCATACCGCCGCACTGCAGATCCAGAGCCAGAGCTTTCTCTCTGTCAAATCCCCGGAGACCGCAGTGAAAATCCCCGATGTCTACTCCGTACCGCTTCCGGCCGATCATGGACAGCACAGGCACTCCCACATACCGGTGCCAGAAAGCCATGGACTTTTTCTCCATGCCCCCCAGATAGCGGTTGCCCACTACCAGCCCGTATCCTTCCCGAAGCTTCTCCAGAAAAAGTCCGCATTCAGAAAAGTCATAGCTGCCGTCGCAGTCTCCTACGACGATATACCGGCCTCCGGAAGCACGGATCCCCCCCATGATGGCATTGCCGTACCCTCTGGCAGCCACCTTTTCCACCCGGGCTCCGCAGTCTGCGGCAATCTGGCGGGAATTGTCGGTACTGCCGTTGTCCGCAACCAGAATCTCTCCGCAGACTCCCATTGTTCTGATATAATTCTGCGCCTGACGGATACAGAAGGCCAGACTTCTGCTCTCATTGAGACAGGGCATGAGAATCGTAAGTTCCATTTCTTTCATCTTTTTCTCCCTGGAAATTCCATGGTCAGAGCCATGATCAGAAAAACAGCCAGAACCGGGCTTATGAGGGCGCGGTAGGTAAAAAAAGCATGAAGCCAGGAATGATTGCTTAAAACCAGATACCGCACAAACACTGCCGCTCCCAGGAGACAAAGAATCCCCCCTGCTTCCCTGTTTCTTTTGTCCCCGGAATACAGGCAGGGCAAAAAAACGGGAACACACAAAAAGATCAGAAATCCTCTGACGACTCCGGACCATTCCACCCGGCTGCATCCTCCGAACATGACAGTCAGATTGGCCGCCGCTGCTGAGAGCATCCGGATGGGCAGGGAAGAGGGGGTTTCCCCCGGAAGACCGCCGTTTATCCTTTTTTCCGCCCAGTAAGCCGCCAGACGAAACCGGTTCTCGCCGGTGATCAGGGATACGGCGGTCCATTTTGCCACAAAGGTTCCTCCATATCCGAGAAGCCAGCAGAAAACGCACCAGAACACGACGCCGAATCCTTCTCTGAAAGTCCCCATTCTCCCCTCCCTGGCCCTGACTGCCGTCACCAGCAGAAGCGGGACCAGGATGACCGCGGTCTCCGTAGTAAGAAAATCAAAAAACGCGGTCATGACCCCGCCGGCCACAGACAGGCAGGTCAGCCAGGTATCTCCTTTTCTCTCCAGTATCAGGTACAGAGGACACAAGAGGAAACAGATCACAAAAGCAGGCTCATATTCCAAACTCAGGCGGATATTCCAGATCTGAACGGCTGCCATGGACAAAAAAAGACATGCGACCATGTCATAATGGCCCCTCGCCGCCAGGATCCCTGCGGTTCCCAGGGCCAGTACCAGGACTGCGGCGAATCCCACCGTCTTCATCCCCTCCACGTCCGTGAAAAGATGGCATACCCGCACCATCAGCCCTGTACCGTGCCAGTACCTGGTGTAGTCTGTGTCAGGTTCTGTATCTTCCTCTGTCACCGCCAGATAGAACCCTCCGTTTTCCCCCAGCTCCTCACCGCTGTAGTACCAGGTATCCAGGGCGCAGAGAAACGGATCGCCCCGGCCCATGTTCCAGCTGAGATTCAGGAGGATCACATCGGCGTAATTATCGCTGATGGCGTTCCATTTTCCTCCGTTCTCAAAGGAAAAAGGATCCCTGTCTTTATAGCTGAGAGCGCTTCGGATCATATTCTGTTTCAGCGCTTCATTGGGTATGGCCGCGGCACCGGTGAGCAGAAGCCACAGAAATATCAGCGTTCCTGCAAACACGGCTCCATGGAGCAGCACCCTGTTCTTTCGGCTCATCTATTTTTTCACTCCGTCTACCTGATACACAAACACTCCGTTGCTCTTACCCTTCAGTGGAATCTGCCCTATAGGACAGGCCTGGATCCTGTCTTTTATGGCCTCATAAACAGAATCGCTGATAAGGATCTGACCGCCTGCGGCGTGGTTCTCCAGCCGGGCCGCCGTGTTGACCGTATCGCCGATGGCCGTATAATCCATTCGGAATTCACAGCCGATGTTCCCCACTACGGCCTCGCCGCAGTGGATGCCGACACCGAAGCTCACCTTGTTTCCAAACCGCTCTTCAACCCTGCCGGAAACGGCTTCTGCTTTCTCTTTCATGTCCCACGCCGTGGACACTGCCCTGAAAATGTAGTCGTCCAGCTCAAAGGGTGCATTGAACACCGCCATGGCGGCGTCCCCTACAAACTTATCCAGAGTACCGCCGTTGTCGAAGATAGATCTGGTGGTCAGGTCCAGATATTCGTTGAGGATCTCCACCACTTCCTCGGGCCTTAAGTTTTCAGACATGGTGGTAAACCCGCGGATATCCACGAAAAGAACAGCAATATGACGGTTCTCTCCCCCCAGTACCAGCTGAAAGTCGGCGTCCCTGCTGATCTTGTCCACAACCTGGGGAGCTACATACTGTTTAAACACGCTGACCACCCTTCGTCTGCGGAGAATCTCCCCCGCATATCCCTGGATGATCCGCCCCAGGCTTATGATGGCGAGAAGGACGGGAAGCGGCGCCGCCGGCATCAGGATCCCTCTCCGATACATCACTCTGACCAGGACCACATCGACAACTGCTGCGGCCGCCAGGGAGATGAGGGTGATCCCGATCTTCCCTTTCCGGCTTCCCAGGAAAAAGAGGGCACAGACAAGCCCTGCCCCCAGGCCGTAGATCACCGGAGAAAGAGGAAGCTGAGTCCTTCCCTCCAGAAGCGCCTCAATAATGTTGGCGTGGATCTCAACACCATACATCTGGCTGTTGGGAGAGATGGCCGGAGTATAGGAGTCCTGCATACCCGCCGCATAGGCGCCTACCAGCACGATAGCATCCCGGAACAGCACAGGATCCACGGTGCCGTCAAGTACATCTGCCATGGATACTGTGTTATAACTTCCGGGTTTTCCCGAATAGGAAAAATAGAATCTGTTATTTCTGCCGTATACGGAGGGAAATCTGGCCTCTCTTCCCCTGCTTTCTTCATATGACCGGTAGATCCTGGAAGACAGGCTTAAGTATCTCTCCCCCTCATAATCCATCCATGCCATGGCCTGACGCACGTATCCGTCCGGGTCCACGGTCGTGTTGGCATATCCCAGACTCACCTGATCCCTTAATTCCTTATAGGGAGCGATCACATGATCAACATGAAAAGGATCCCCGGGCATGGCTTTGAAAGAAAAACTGAAAGCAGCCACCACATTGCCTGCCTCCCTGCAGGCCCGGGCAAACCTCAGGTCGCCTTCCTCGTCTCCCCTCTCGCTGTAGATCACGTCAAATCCTATGACCGCAGGCTTCTTCTCCGGATCCTCCGTGAGGATCTCCACCAGCCCGGCCGGGATCTCTCTGCTCCAGGAACTGACAGAACCGTACCGTTCCAGCGTCCTGTCATCGATGGCGATGATATAAATCTTTTTATTGGTTACCGACGGCCGCTGATGCATCCGGTCCAGGATACCGGCATCCCAGAAGCCGGCGGCGCTCCGGTACAGGATCAGCGCCGAGACGAAAAAGACAGCCGCTGTCCCCAAAAATGTCTTTCTGCCCTCGTTCTTCATCTCCCGGTTCCTCCGTACCCGCCTTTTTTGCAGCTGCCGGTACAGACTTCTGCATTTTCTCTGGCAAACAATACCTTCACCCCTCTGGCCGCCCCATAACGGCAGGCTTCCTTTTCTGTAATCTCCAGCCGGCTGTCGGAGCTCCCCCAGTCATGATGGCTGATACACAGACACTCCGCGCCGCATTCTTCTGCCATTCGGATGCCCTGCTGCCAGAAACCGTGGCCGAATCCTCTGAACCTGCCGTAGTTTTCCTCCTCATAAGGGGCGTCAAAGATCAGGACGCTGCAGTCTCTGGCAAATTCCCGGTATCTGCCCCAGAAGAGTCCCGTCTCCTCCTCCAGCTCGCAGTCCAGGCCGTAGACCACGGACCGGCTGCCTTTTTCCAGACGATATAAAACACAGCCGTCGGGATGTCTGGATCTCATGACCCTGACCGTGACCTGTCCCGGAAGCTGCCATCTCTCCCCGTCTTCGGCTTCGTGCCATGCCAGCCGTGCCGGAACCTGTTCCACGGAAACAGGCCAGTAAGGATGTCCGATGATGGCCGAGAGGCGCTGCCGGAAAGAATGTTCCTTCCCGCCGGGTCCATACAGCTCCACGGCTGCCCCCTGCCGGAACAGGCAGGGAAACAGAGGGATCCCCATGACATGATCCAGATGGAGATGACCTACAAATACATGGAGCCTCTGTCCCTGATCTCTTACTCCCTTCCGGATCTCGTCCTCGATCTGCCGTCCCAGAGCCATGATTCCCGTGCCGCCGTCAAACACCGCCAGACCCTCGTCCCACTCTACGGACACACAGCTTGTATTTCCCCCGTAACCCATCCTGTCGGGAAATGGAGCTGCCATGGAGCCTCTGGTTCCCCAGAATCTTACCCTCAATCCATCCTCCATCCTGATCCTCCTATCTTGCCAGATAAACTACGGTGATATCATCCGACTGATCCGCTCCCCGGGCAAAGGCTTCCACATCCTCATAGAGAAGCTCTATGAACCGCTCCGGCTCCCCCGCCTCCGCCATATGGCGGTTCAGCGACTTTTCCAGCCCTGTATCTCCGAACATCTCCCCGTCGGTATCAAAGGCCTCTGTCACTCCGTCTGTGTACAGGCAGAGGCGCTCCCCCGGCCCAAGCCAAGTCTCCTGCTGGGTGTATGTCATCTCCTCCATGATCCCCAGGACAAAATCAACCCGGCACTCCAGCTGGCTAAAAGGCGCCCCTGCTCTGCTGATATAGGGCTTGTTGTGGCCTGCATTGACATAGGTAAGCCGATGACTTACGGTGTCCAGGACACAGAGGAAGGCGGTGACGAACAGTTCTTCCTCATTGTCTTCGTTGAGCCGGTTGTTCACCAGCTCTGCCACCTCCGCCACAGGGATGTCCAGCATCATATAATTCTTGATGTGGGTTTTGGCCAGAGTCATAAACAGAGCGGCCGGAACCCCCTTCCCCGACACATCCGCCGCCAGAAAACACAGTCTGGTCTCGTCGATGAGAAACACGTCATAAAAGTCTCCGCCTACTCCCTTGGCCGGTTTCATACGAGCCGTGATCTTTACATCCGGCAGGCTGCAGAATCGGTCAAAGGATTTTGGCAGAAATCCTGTCTGGATCCTGGAGGCAATCTCGATCTCCGACTTTAACCGTTCTCTCTCGGTAACCATCATGGTTGTCTTCGTATAGAGCAGTTCCAGAAGGGCGCCGTAGACTTTCCGGTTGGCCTCCGCGATCTCCAGAAACAGGCTTCTGGAAATATTGGCGCAGACTGTCCCTGTCACCGCCCGGACCGTGGCCTTTCTCACATCTTCTTTAATGAGAGCCAGTTCTCCCACCACGTCACCGGGCCCCAGCTCATTGATCAGAACTCCCTCTGCCGTCAGCACGTGAACATCCCCCTCCAGGATGATATACATGCCGTCGTCAGGCTGTGCCCCCACTGTGACAATGTCCTGTCCCTGTCCAAATTCTTTTCGTTCCATGGCCTCCAGGAGCATCCGGGAGCCTTCCGGCATCTGTCCATCCTCCCCAACCTGAAAAAAATCTTTTATGATCTTCAGATCCTTCCACTGGTTATCCATATGTCAATTTCCTTCCTTTGCCGGGCTGATATAAAATCTTCCGTATCCGTCTCCGGGAACGTAAAGGATCATGCAGTCTCCTGCCCGCACCTGCCTCTCTCTGTTGATCCCCCACCTGTTGTCTTTTTCCCACGCACTGTAAAGGCTCTCCGTAAGGATCTCCGGGACCTGGGATATCTGACAGGCCATGGCCTTAAGGACAAGGTATCCGTTGCCGGAATCCAGATCCAGACGGATATCCAGACGAAATCTCCCCTGATCCGGTTCCCGGTAAAGCCCCAGGAGCACCGTTTTTTTCGTGCCTGTCTGCCGGCTTTTTCCGGAAGAAGAACCGCTTTGAACCGTCTCCAGCTTTACATATTCGATCTCCTGGTCCCCCATCCGCATGCGGTAGGCTGACTGGTCCCCCAGATCCTGGTTCAGCCTGTGACACAGCTTCTCCATACTCTCCTTCCCGCTCCATTGGCTCTCTGCTGAAGCCGTTCTGTGGGGAGCCGTAAAGGCAATGTCCAGGATCTCCTCTCTCCTCTCATACCAGGCTCCGTCCCCATCCACATAGTATCCGTCAGAAGTGAGCCGGTCTGTCAGAGCCAGCCCCCCTTCCACAAGGTAGTAGGATTTGCCCTGATATTCCACCCAGCCCAGGGCCGGGCTGCCGTCCTCCAGGTAACAGTGCCAGCCGTCATCCCGCCGGCTCCAGGAAAGCTCCCCGGCCATGGAGGGGAAAGCAGCCCCGGCGCTCAAAGCCGCCGTAAGGATCACCGCCAGGGTCAGCACTGCCTGTCCCTTATTCTTCGGGGACTTCTCCTGTTTCTGCCCCCTGGTTTCGGACTCAGGGGCAGAAAGCCCATTTTCCGGAGCCTTTTTGGCAGCCTGCTCTTCCCGGTACTTCCCCAGAACAGGTTTTCCGGGAATCCGCTCCCTTCTTGCCCGGTTCCCGTTTTCCCGGGCCTCCCATTCTTTCAGCTCTTTAAAGCTGAGGGCCACCCGGTTGGGGTCCGCCTCTCTCCGGGCCCTGTAGGCGTCCATCTCCTCCCGGATATAGCCGATCTTGTGATTTTTGTCGTTCTCCCCGGGAGTGAACAGGTTCTGCAGGCCTTTTACATACCTTTTTCCCCTCTCCTTCAGTCCTTCCTCGGGAGCGTCTATGGCGTACTCTTCCAGGTCCCACTTCCCGTCTTTGATCCGGACCATATTGTCTGTCATATGCCGCTGGAATTTCTCCACCCGCTCCATCATCTTGTCGATCTGGTTCTGAGGAATCAGGTCCCCCAGGGCGTATTCCAGAGCGTCCCGGTTCAGCCCCTCAATCCTGTCGGCCAGGGAATCGTCGATAAAGATCAGATCCGACAGCCGTCCCTGGTTTTTAAAGATCTCAATGTCCTCCGCCCCGAAGGCAAGGTCGCTGTCAATGCCCTGGATGCCTTCGATCAGGTACTTTCCATCCTTGTTCTCCTTTTCGCTCAGCTTGTAGAACATGTTTCCCGTATGCCGGTCATTCTGAGCGCACAGATAGTCAAAGATCTCCAGAGTGGTCATATCTTTGTTGAAGCCTGCCGTAGGCGTTACAGCCATGTTGGTCAATTTGTGCTTTGTCCGCGCCGTTTGGGCGTTTAAGTCGGACCCTTCGGCGAACTCCATAAAGCAGCCTGTCATCACCTTGTCCCCTGCCTTGACCGTCATCTTCTCCGAGTGGGCGATAATGTTCCCGATGCCCAAAAGCTCCGCGATCCGGGAGGAAGCGATGTTGCGGGAGGTCAGCTCATCCCCCTGGTCCACGGACAGATTTCCCGCGTCCGCCGCTGTCTGGGACACTCTGGCCGCCTTTCCGAAATGAACGCACCGGTCAATCAGTTCCTCGTTTTGGAGCATTCTTCCCACAGCCTCCGCCTGGGTCCTTCCCTTTTCAGAAGTTTGATCCATGGACTCTTTCAGCTGAGTCAGGCCCAGGATGACGCACTGCCGGTCTCTCTCGGCCCGGGTCAGCTCCATCTTCTCCAGAGGGACTTCTTTCAGAATCTCTTTATGCTCCTGAAGAAACGCGAATACCTCTGGTTTCATCTCCATTCTTTTCACCTTCAGTGCCCGGTTCATGACCTCATCTTTCTGAGCGGCATCTGCCATCCCCTGAAATTCCATGGCGATTTTGGTGCTGAAATTGTCCAGAACCTGGAGAGCCCCCTCGAAGACCCTCTTATCTCCCAGAATCCTCTGGCCGATCCTTTGTCTTTCAGGGTCCGGATCCTCCAGAAGCTCCCTGCACCTGTCTCCCAGATGGAGCCGCAGGGAATCGTTTCTCATGGTGTCTCCCGTGACGGCCACATCGTCCAGGATGGTTTTGATCTGGTCTCTGTGATCCTGGAAGACCTCTCCCAGGGCCTGGTCTCCCCTCTGGCCGATCTCGGCCGTGTACCGGTTCAGCTGGGTGTCTACGTTTTCCAGTACAAACCGTTCTGTAAAAAAGCCTTTCTTGTCGCCGTAGGTGACTTTGATCCGCTGGCTCACAGCCTCCCCTGTGACCTGGAGCTTCTCCGGGTCCACCTCCAGGTAAGCGGTCTGAAACGGTCCGGCTTCTCTCCAGGTTTTCCCCTTGTTTTCCCGCACTACCCTCATGTCACGGGCCTGGTCCAGGTTTAAGCCGCCGCGAAATTCCTCCAGGCCGGCCACTGCCTTAAGCCGCTCTTTTCCGGCGTCGGTGATGGCATCCCGGCGGTGTTCCTCATAGGCCTGGCAGGCCTCCTTAAGCCTGACATCGGCTTTCACCATGTCAATGGCCTTTCCCTCATCCACAGGCTCCCTCTGAAGGCGGGCAAAATCCCGGAACGCGTCGGCCACCTCCCGAAAATAGGGAGAATTCCCCCTTTTTCTGCCTTCCTTCTGAAAATACCATTCCAATTCCTCAAAGGTCCATTTCCCGTCTTGGGGAACCTCTGCCTTCTTTTTTCCGAACAATCCCATATTCTGTCCCCTTTCTCACACGCCTGTCAGACCGTGGGTCCGCCTTTTACTGCCTGCTCCTGTTTTTTCGCCACGCTCTCCCTGTGTTTTCCCAGAGAGACATTGGAAGGTCTTCTGCTGGGCCTGGCCGCCGGGGAGTCCACAAAATCTTTTACGGATATGGAAACTTTCTGAGGCTTCTCCTGTTCCCTGGGCCCTTGTTCCCTCTCGGTTCTTTCTTTGGCGATTCGCTGTTTAGCCTGTTTGAATCCCCGTATAATATTATAGTTTTTGCTGGGCGAGAAGGCCACAGGCCCCACTCTTTCGTTGATGCCGTCATCCAGCTTCTTCAGTCCCTGCACGTAGTTCTTTCCTCTTTTATCCAGTTTGTCCGCCGGCTGGTCCATGGAGTATTCCTTCAGTTCCCAGCCTCCGGGTTCAATCTCAACCATGTTCTCCTTCATATGCTTCTGGAACCGCTCCACTCTTTTGGCCATGACATCGATCTGATCCTGTCCCAGAAGATCTCCCAGGGCAAACTGAAGGGAATTTTTATCCAGGGCCCGGATCCTCCCCGCCAGTTCTCTGTCTATAAACACCATATCCCGCAAAAAACCCTGGTGCATGGAAACCTGTTCATCCTTATTGCCGAAAGAAAGGTCATTGTCGATTCCCTGAATCCCCGTGATGGAACGCTTCCCGTTGACATCTGGCTCGCTGAGCTGATAGAGCATGTTGCGGGCATGGCGGTCATTCTGGGCGCAGAGAAAGTCAAAGGCCTCTATAGTGGTAATGTCTTTTACAAAGCTGGGCGTGTTGGCCACTTCCACCTGCTCGATCATGGCCTGAACCCTGGGGTCCCTGGAATCCAGATCGATTCCCCTGGCCATCTCCATAAAACACCCCTTCATGACCCTGCCGTCCTCTGACAGGACCTGCATCTTCTCGGAATGGGCCACAATATGACCGATACCCAGAAGCTCCGCCATCCTGGAGGTGGCGATGTTGCGGGCTGTCAGCTCATCCCCGTATTTCATTTTTCCCACTGTCCACGCCGTGGCGGCCTTCTCCAGTTCTTCCGATGAGACAGAGGAACATTCATAGGCCAGCTGTCCGTCGGCGATGGCCTCATCCAGAGCCGCCTGCTGCTTTCTGTCCCCGGTCACGGCCCGAATCTGAATCAGTCCCAGCTTCGCGTACCGATATCCCCCTGCGGCGCTGGCGGCTTCGAGGGACTGGGAATAGTCCGAGGCTCTCATGAGAAATTCTCTGTTTTTGTCCAAAAGCCTTTCTAAATCCTCATAGGCCCCTTTATCCCCCAAAACAGATTCTATAGCCTGCCCCATGAGTTCTCTTTTCCGTTTTTCGCTGAGATCAGACCCTTCCTCTGTCAGCTGTTTCCTGTAATCTTTTATGATCTCGGAAGCCTTCTCAAGATTGTCCTCGTCTCCCACCACCTCTCTCCCCAGTTCCCCCTTGGGCATGGACCATCTCTCCATCTGATGCCAGAATTCCCCGATATCGCACATAAGCGGGGTCGTAGCCTTATATTCGTATCCATCCTTGTTTCGTCCTGTTTTGCCTTTCATTACAGCCAGCCTGTCCGCGATATAGTGGTCCTTCCTATCCAGCGCCTCTTTCAGATCTCTGTTGGTCTTCCCGTCAATCCGGCCCACGATCTTATCCACTGCCGTGTAGATATCGTCAACGGTTTTTTCCTCTGTGAAAAAGCCGGTCCTGCCGTCCACCTCCACCTTGAATCTCACATTGACCTGGTCGCCCACTACCTCCCGTTTCCCCTGGGGCAGTCTGGTGGAGGACATGGAAAAGGCGATCAGCTGCTCCCAGGTCTTCCCCTCATTCTCTCTCATGACCCTCATGTCCCGAACCTGATCCAGATTCAGGCCCTCCTGGTACATGGCCAGGCTGTCTATCACCGCCAGCCTCTCCCTGCCGGAGGATGTGACGGCCCCGGACCTGGCCTGGGAGTAAGCCCGGCAGGCCTCCACCAGCTTCTGGTTGGCCTCCAGTATCCTCTCGGCGTTCTCCCGGTTGATCTCGGTTCCCCTCAGGTCCGCGAAATCCTGAAATGCCTTAGCTGCCTCCTGAAACAATTTAGAATTCCCCGACCTCTTATTCTCCTCTTCAAAAAATCTCTCAAACTCCTCAAACTCCCAGACCCTGCTTCTTAAGTCCTGAGCCTTCTTTCCTCCAAACAACGCCATGATCATTCTCCTTTCCGTTATCTGAACTATCCTTACCTGCTTTCATCTGAGGGATAAGTCTGGGCATATTTATCCTTGTACTTTTCATCCCACGTTTTAAGCGGATCTTCTCTGGTCTCCGTCTCTGTCCCGGACTCTGAAGCGTTCCGGGACTCCTCCTCTTTGGACTCCTGCTCCTCCCGGGCCAGGATCTCCTCCAGAGACCGGGCCATGGTCTCGTTGCACAGCTCTGACAGATCATACTCATAGACTCTGGCGAAAGCCTGGTCGTTTCCGCTGTAGAGAGCCTCGCCTTCAGGAAAGCCTATGGAAACATAGTTCTCTCCCAGCTTCCAGCTGCGAAACCAGGAGCCCTCTTCCAGCACCACGCTTTTTTCTGACCCCGGCGCGTAGTACAGCAGCCCTTTCTCACCGGAGGTTAGGAGAAATCCGTCGGCGCTGTCCCCGCCAGCCAAGGTGCAGAGCCCCCCTGCGCCCTTTTCCCGAAGCCGGTCCGCCAGGGCCTGGTCCAGCCTGATCCCCGCGCGGATCACCTGATCCTCCGTATAAAAATCATTGCCGTAGATCTTTTCCACCTGAGGCAGATCCTCTTCGTACTTCTTCTCCAGAATCGCATCATGGACAGAATCCCCGGCCTCGTAGCTGCCTGCCAGTTTTTCGTAGAGAATCTTCACCGGTTCCCCCTGGCCGCCGTGAACCTGATCCTGGACAACAGACATGAAATCCCTGCCGTACTCCACATGGTACACGGTCCCGTTCTCCACAAACGCTCCCGCCTGGGTCTCTTCCGTCACCTTATAGGGAGTGTCTTTCAGGGAGCCTCCCGGCTGGATCCATCGGACCTTCTGGTCCTGGCCTGTACACTGGATCTGGCCGTTGACACAGATTCCCAGAGACACGGCCTGTTCAGGGTTCATGACCCAGTAGGATTCCACATAGGCGTTTTCCAGAGGTGCATACCTCTTGATCCTGATATCTCCGATGGCCTGGGTATGGACTTCCTCATGCCTTACCGTACCGCCTCCCGAATCGCCGCCGGTCTGCTCTTCCTCTTCTTCCCATACCAGGGTATACTGCCGCTCAATGGTCTGAGGTTCGTAGTAAATAAATGATTTTGTCTTTCCGAACAGGTCGCTGTACTTATTGTCCACGGGGATGAACAGATCCTTCAGAAACCAGTTTTCTTTCACATCTCTAAAATTGACATAAGTATCCGGCTGAGGCAGAAAGCTTGTGACCCCCTCCTCCTTTGTAAACGCCGGTTCCCCTTTCCACTGATAGACTCTGATGTCATCCATGCCTCCCAGATAGGCGCCGCCCCAGAGATCCGGATAATCCTCTCTGACCTTCTCCCAGTCTGCCGGCCCGTCGGGAGGAGTCGTGTATTCCCTTCCCTCTGTCTGGGCGGTCCAGGCTCTTTTTTGATCCTCAAAGGCGTCATTTCTCTGATCCATGCCGGAGCTGATGGGCCTGTATTCATATACCAGAATCCTGGTCTCCATCTTTTCCGCCAGATTCTCGTCCAGCTCATCAGTCTCCTCCTCCAGATCTCCTTCTCTCATAAACTCCCAATCCGTCTCTTCTCCCTCCGGGATCGGGATCTCCTCCTTCTCTATGGAGATCTCCAGATAGATCCGGTTCTGTCCGTCTGTCACTGCATGGATCACGGACACGGAAAATACGTCGAAAAACTGTTTTCTGATAAAAGTTTCGATGTCACTCTGAAATTTCAGTCTTCCGGAGCCGTCATAGAGGGATCCCCAGCCGTTGTCATAGACAAAAATGTCTCCTCCCGGTTCGCACACCTGGATAAAAAAGGATTCCTTCTCTCCCGCCGTCTCCCCTCTCCTGTCATAGACATTCTCATGAAATACCTGGAACCGTTCTGTCTCATAGTTATAGAAAGCTGCGCAGTGTACCATTTTTCCGGAAGACTCCCTGGTCCCGTAACCGTATATGAAGGTCTTATCCGCCCTCAGTCCTGCTGTCTGAAACCATTCCATATCCTCAGGTTCCCGGGAGTGGCCATCCTTGATCCGAAACGCCGGCCTGCCTCCCAGACTTTTCAGCCTCTCCGTCACGTTGTCCCGAAAATAGTCGGGCATCTCCTTGTCCTCCTCCGTGATGCCCAGCCGGTTCTCCCCGTTCTCATCTGTGGCCACCTCTGCTGCCACCGAAGTCTGAATCTCCCTGTAATCCACTTCCATGGAACCTGCCAGGGAGCTGCAGCCTGTGAAAAATACAGTAACCGCCAGACCTGCCGCCGTTATTATCCTTTTCACAATCCGCACCTCCCGTCTGGTCTGTAATATGGGGCCCGGACCGGGAGGGAACCCGCCGGTAAAACCCGGGGGTCCTCCTTCTTCAGATGAATCCATCTATCTTGCCGGGTGTCTCTTTCTCTCACCGCAACCCTCTGAGCCAGGAGACCACGGCGCTTCCAGGGGCCTGGAATGAAGCCGCCGGAGCCTTGGTGGCGTTTTCCATCCAGGTCTTCATGGCGCCCATGCCCAGCTTCAGCACCACGATGAGCACAAAGATCAGTACAAATCCCACAATGGCGTTTTTCAGGCTGTTTTTCGCCTTCTCTCTGTCCTGGGGTTCCTCCGCCTTGGCCAGCTTCGCTCCCAGGATGATACAGTAGATGGCTCCCAGGGCTCCCACGATGGCCAGAGCCGGCATCAACGCCATATCCAGAAGCTCCACGATGGGTTTGCTCACCGTCTCAAACGGATTGGCAGCTGTCAATAAATAGTACATATTCCTTCCTCCTTGTTTTGATTTACTATTTTGTATTCGCCCCCTCTCACATGGAGAAAGGAAACGATAACAAACCATTACAGCACTCTCATATCTCTTCTCAGCAGCACCAGGCGCACCGCCGCGGCGGCGGCCATCAGCAGGACCGCCAGGATCACCCGTCTGTCCACCGGGTCGTAGGTCTGCCGGATCCTCAGATGATAGACTCTCCTGTTGCCGGCCCCATCCTCTACGGACAGCTCATAATTTCCCGCCGCCGTCAGCTCATTGCCCACGGCGTATCCCCGGCTTCCGTTATAACTGACGGTCACCCGGCAGTTCTCCTCCGAGGGATAAAACTTCACAGGCCCCGGATGACCCGAAGGATCCGGTTCCGGTAAAAAAGACAGAAACGGAGCCGTGGCATCCCTGACAAACTCTGCATTCACCTGAATGCCCGGATCGGACCGGGCCTGGCAGCAGATCTCATATCGCCCGTCCTCCTCCAGAAAAAAACACCTCTCTTCCGGGATCTCCTGCTCTCTTCCGTTCTTTTTTACTTCTTTTATGAAAAAACCTTCGGGGGCCGGGAATGCCCCCAGAGTGCGGTCTGTCTCGCCGATAATGGTAAAATAAAAATTCACTTCATAGATGTTGTAATCTGCGGCGCTGCCTCCCGGCTCCTGAAACATGAGAAGTTTTATGTGATAATTGCCTTTCTCCGCAAAACGCCAGGATTTCACAGAAGGTTCCGCCGCATCATCCCGGCGCAGGATGGCCACGGCCCCCGGGGGCAGCTTCAGTTCCACCGGCTCTGAGGTGATCATCCCGCAGGGCACGGAACTGGCGAAGGAACTGCCGTCAGGCAGGGTGTACGTAAGCCACCCGTCTCCGTCCGCCTCCATCAAGAGCTGGGGGGCCGTCACCTTGGCTGCCTCCCCGGCTTTCTCCGTCCCCTGACCCGCATCCGTCCGGCTGAAATATTCCTCCAGGAGCCGGTCGATCTCCTCGTCGGTCAGTTCCTCGTCCGGCATTTCTCCATCGGGAACTTCCCCGTCAAAGAATCCTTCCTCCCAACCGGACCGGCCTCCCGGATCCAGGGCCCCGTAAGATACGGCAGGTTCTCCCAGACATGCCGCCCACACCAAAGTCCACCAAACAAGCCGGCGCCAGTCCGCCCCGGCCCTGTGCCGGGGCCCGGACCGGCCCTCTGAAAACGGCTCCCGGCTCATATCTGCGCCTGCCTCTCTTTCAGCTGTTCCTGAACCCGGGTCTTCTCCCCGGTCTTTTCCCGGCTCCGCTCGCGGTTTCCCATCTCCCGCCGCTTTCCGCTCTCCGCCGCCTCTCTTTTCAGAAGCTCCTCATAGCTTATGGGAATCCGCACAGCCCCTGTCTTCTGGACGGAATCCTGTTCTTTCAGTGTTCCCTGTCCGCCCGCCTCCCTGGCTGCCCGCTCTCTTCTCAGCTGACCCAGGCGGATCTCCCACAGAGCCCTGTTTTTTGAACTGTCAAAATACGCCATGGCTCTACTCCTTTTCCAGAAACTGCCGGATAAGAACATCGATGCCGCTTATAAGAGCCGGATCCGAGGATCCAGCCGCCGCCACCACAAATTCCTCCGGCTCCAGATTGGACACATTCTGTACCTGGAGCTCCGGATCCGACAGAAGCTCCCCGGCCTGGTCCTCATAGCAGATGTAAGCCCGAATCCTGCCGTCCTTCACTGCCTCCCCGCCTTCCCGGGCCGAATCAAAATCCGAGATCCGGATCCCCTCGGCCTCATAGAGCATGGTCCTGGTCTCCTCATCCAGTTCCCGGTCCACTCCCACGGAAGAATTCTCAAGAGCGCCTATGGTCAGGGCGTAATCCCCGGCTCTGGTGACGCCGTAAAAGTATCCTTTCCCGTAGCTCAGAGAAAGCCGGTATTCCCCGGCCAGACTTCCGGAGCCGTTGATACAGCCCATGGCCACGTCGGCCTCCCCGGAGCTTACCGCCTCCAGAGCCTCCTTCTTTTTATACACCTGAAACTGAACCTCCGTTCCCAGAGCCTGGCTGATATACTCCGCCAGCTCCGGTTCCAGCCCTGTGGGTTTCCCTTCATCCACAGACGTATACCGGCTTCCCGTATCCACGATGGCCACCCGAAACACTCCGGCCTTCTGAATCCGTTCCACGTCGCTCTCCGTCTTTTTCCCGCATCCGGTTCCCAAAAGTCCCAGGCTCAGCGCTCCCGCTGCCCACAGAACCTTCCACATTCCGTCTCTCAATCTCCCGCTCCTCCTTTCCATGTCACACCGTAAACAGCCTCTCCATATCCTCACTGGCCGTTATGTTGATCCCCGTCCGGCTGGAAGGCGACGTGACCACGAAAGCCCGCCCTCTTCCGTTGTTGACGATCTCCTCCTGCTCGCTCTCGTTGATGGCTCCCGCCTTCTCATACAGCTTGCACAAATCATGCATGTCATTGGGCGACAGGGGGAAAATAAAGGAATACTGACAGGCGTTGATGATGGCCGTCGACTTTCTGGCCAGCTCCTCGGTGCCCACAAAATCCGCAATATTCTGGGTGATGATGATCTGCATCCCGTTGTACTTGCGGATGCGCTTGGCCAGCTGGTACATAAAATCCAGGGCAATGGGAAACTTGCTGTCGATAAATACATGGGCCTCGTCGATGACCACGATCACTTTCCTCTGGGCCCCGTAGCGGATATTGTAATCCCGGTTTTTGATGATTTCATTGTCCAGCCATTTCAGCACCAGAAGCATCTGGGCGTTGGCGATGGTGTTGTTCTTGTTAGCCAGAAGAGACTGAAAGTTGAATACGATAAAATTCTCGTTGGTGGAGACGGAGGCCGGCCCGTTCCACAGAAGAGCGTTTCTTCCCCCTGTGGCAAACTTGGATATGTAGTTTAAGAGCACCCTCAGGTTTTCCTTGCTGTACTCTCCCGCCGCCAGCTGGTAATCATTCAGGATCTTGTCGTAGAGATCGTCGAAAACAGGGTAATCCTCCGGTTCCAGTTCGCTTAAATCCGTCTCCCCGTCGATGCCCTTGGCCTCGTACATCCGCATGGTGATATTGTTTAGATACTCCAGAGCGTCCGCCTCGATGCCGGGCAGAATCTGCCGGTAAAATTCCTCCAGAAACTGCAGATGGGTGCTGAAACTGGTGCTGACGGTCTCCTCGTCGCTCTCCTCCTCGTCGGAAAGGCTGGCGATGATATGAAAGGGGTTGAGCCTTCCCTGGGTGGCGCTTCCCACATCGATGACCTTGCCGTTTAAGTTCTGGGCCAGGCCGAAGTACTCGTTCTCCGGGTCCAGGATAAAGATCTTGCTGTTATCCGCCGCCAGGTTGGAGAGGATGGTCTTAGTGGCATAGGATTTGCCGCTTCCCGACTTGCCGATGACGACCATGTTGCTGTTGACTCTGTCTTTATTGCGGACAAAAAAATCGATGAACACCGGCTTGCCGCCGCTGCTGCCGATACAGACTCCCCCGGGATCTCTCAGACTGGGGTTTACAAAGGGAAACGCCGCCGCCACGGAGCTGGAATGGATTCCTCTGCTCACCTTTCTATAGGCGTCATAGCCGGAGATCTGGCTGGAGGCGTAGGCCTCGAACTGCTGCACATAGTTGTCCGTGGAGCGGAAGCTTTCCTCCGACAGTCCCCGCCTGATCTGCTTTTTCAGGGAGAGGGCGGCGGATGACGCCTTCTTCCTCTCTTTCTCCGGCAGAGCCATCTGCCAGGACAGCTCATAGTCGTAGGCCGTCACGAACACATTGACATCCAGAAGGGTCTCATTGTCACTCTGGAGCATGGCCAGCACCTCCGCCAGGGTGTCCACATGGGTCTGCAGCTCCATCAGACGGCTGGTCTTCCCCGTGGAATTGGCCTGTTCCCGCAGCTCGTCGATGGCCCGGTCGATCTGGCGGATCCCCTTGTACCGGTCCACCATCTTCATCTTCATCACCACCCGCGTCCCCGGGCGGTTGAACAGGTTGCTGCCCCAGGCGTTGCCCACGATGGTGGGGTAATCTGTGACGCGGAAATTGTGGGTGATCAGGTCGTCGTACTGGACCGTCCGGCTGGTGAACCGGATCTCTTTGGGAAGGATCCATTCCATGTACTGGTCTTTTGTAAGGCCATAAACCTCTCTCTCGTCAAAATCCACGGTATAATTGTATTTCAGAAACATCACCAGTTCCTTCTCAGAGAGAATATGGCATTCCATATCGTCGCTGCTCATGGTTCTCACCATGGACTCCGCCTGGCTCATGAGCATATCCTTATCCTTGTGGAAAAACACCAGATAGTGAAAGGGCACATACACCTTCTCCCTCTCATTGAGGAACCGGATCTGCTCCATGCGGTCGTAGATGATGCCCACCCGGGTAGTCAGCTCCTCCTCGTTGAGCAGGCCGTTGACATAAGCCTCTTCCAGTTCCTTTATCTTCCTCTCCTCTGTCTCCAGGTAGGAATCATAGATCACCGGCCTGTCGATCTTTACCAGAGCGGCGGTCTCCGTGCCTGATATGGTCCGGAGCACCGAGCCGAATACCTGATCGATCATCTGGTTCTGGCGCTGCAGGGTGTAAAATTTGAATTCCACATCCGGGATATTGACGGCCACGCCGTAGTACTCGTTATTGTACTCGATAAACGGCCCATCCACCCCGGTAAAAGGGGTAATATCCTCTACCCGGGGAACCCCCTTTTTCTCCGGCTTCTCCTGAAAAAGCCGGTAACGGGCCAGATATTTCAGGGAGTTGTAGAGCATCATGTAGGCCTTCTCCCCATCCACCGGCACTACGGAGGCGCCGAACAGCACCGCCACGGCCCCTCCGATCCAGATCCGGAAGGGCAGGTTGGAGAACACCACGGAAATGACGATGGAGATCCCGATGATGCCCACAAACACATCGGGAACTTCCACGCCCCTGAAAAATTCCATGGCTACTTTGGTCTTCTTGGGTATGATCCTCATATCGAATTCCTCCTGGTCCTCTGTCCGTTCCCGCTCTGTCCCTTAAACTGTACTCCCCGGATGCTCAGGCTTCTGTAGCCAACTTTTGTCTGGCCGGAGACAACGGTGACCTTCTGCACTGCCGGTACCGTGCACCGGACCTGATAGGGCCGGACTTTTCCTGCCTTCCAGGGAGTCTTCGGATCATCGGGGCTGCCTCCCTCCGACGCTCCTCCGGAGCTTGCGGAACTTTCCAGGCTCCCTTCCAGCCCCAGATTCCCCAGATTGATCTTCAGCTTCTCCGGGTCCTGCACCGGACTCTGGGGAGGCCCGGGAAATCCCTTGGCAAGAACCATGCCGTCAGAGCCCAGGGTCAGTTTGAAGGCCCCCAGATCCTCTCTGTGATGCACAGCCTTTCCGATGTTGACCTTCATCTTGTCATAATCCTGACCGATTTTGGTAAACTGCTTTGATGTCCCATAGACGGTCCTGGCCGTTTCTCCCACGCTCTTCATCTTGTCGCTGAAGCTTCCCGGACCGACCATGGTCTTAAGGGTCTTTCCCACGCTTTCCTTGCTGGCCCTCATACTCTTCTCCGTGGCGTCAAAATCCGCCCCCAGAGAGCTCATGCCTGCCCGGAATGCTCCCACAGTCCTGTCGATCTTCATCTCCAGTCCGGAGGACTTCCCCTTTCCCTC
>Ga0137306_100392_pt1 | contig 65018 bp, 57 predicted proteins | sample Inofroosms_March_FD_97187 | JGI IMG/M metagenome (GOLD analysis project Ga0137306, IMG submission 97187) | Mouse cecal microbial communities from Vienna, Austria - N-Acetylneuraminic and N-Acetylglucosamine D2O microcosms_March | ecosystem: Host-associated > Mammals > Digestive system > Large... | reverse complement strand
TTTCATCAATATATGGAAGTTTATAAATACTATAAATTACGATAGGAGATAATTATGTATAAGACAAGTTTATTAGCAACGGGTGGTTTTAACGAAAAATGTGGAATTTTAGGTGTTGGTACAAAGCAATTTACATTGAGTTTAGAAGAATTTAAAGATGCACTCCATCTTTTAAACTATATGGAAATTGAACGTACCGAAACCGAAATTAAAAAGTTTGAATTAAAACATAACATTAAAAAAAATACTTTTCAAAAATTATTAGACGGTAATTTAATTTTAGAAAGCTCGTTGGTAAAGTCGAAAAAGGATACTCTTGATTTTAAAAACTATTTATATTTATTATCAATAGATGTAGATGCAAAGTTAGTGTTAAATAATTTAAAAAATACTATAGTGATTATCATTGGTTGCGGTGGGATAGGAAACTTTTTGAGTTACTCTTTGGCAACCTTTACTCCTGAAAAAATGATACTTATTGATGGGGATAAGATCGAAAATAGTAATTTAAATCGGCAATTATTGTTCACAACTAAAGATATAGGATATTCAAAAGCAGATATACTGAAAAAGCAGATTCAATTACGCAATCCTTTATTAGATGTTACGTCCTATGATAGATACGTTACCGAGGATCTACTAGAAAAATCAATTAAATTAACAGATAATAAGCGATATTTAGTAATACTTTCAGGGGATAGTATTACTGCTTTAGAAGAAACTACAAAGTATTGTGTAAAAAATAAAATTCCCTTTTTAAATGTTGGTTACTTAAATGATATTTCTGTAATTGGACCATTTTATGTTCCACGGATTTCAAGTTGTCCATATTGCAATAATACTTTATCTCTTGAAAAACATGAAAAAGATTCAATGCAAAATGAGTTGTTGAATATTAATAATAAATATGAAGCTCCATCTAGTTTTACAAATAATGCCTTAGCGTCTAGTTTAGCAATGTCTGATATTATTCAGTTTGAAGCTGAAAAATTAGATAAAGTCAAATCGCTAAATAAACGATTTGGTATTGACAATGTGACGTTTAAAAATTATACATTAGAGGTTCCCAAAGATAAAGATTGTAGCTTTTGTAGCGAGGAAAATAAATGAAGCAACTGCATAAAAATATCAAAATATTTTATCTAGCAACCACTTTGACCACGTTAGCAGCTTCTTTGCCACATGCCGTCTTGACCGTGCTCTTGTTTGCTAAAGGCTTGTCATTGACGCAGATCATGTTAGTTCAAGCGACCTATAGTCTGGTCATTTTAGTCAGTGAATATCCTAGTGGTCTATTAGCTGATCTGTATTCTAAAAAAGTCCTCTTTTTATGGTCAAAAGTCTTTTTGAGCGGGATGTTTTTGCTAGTTTGGTTAGGTGAAAGCTTTCAGACGATATTACTTGCTTGGGCATGCTATGGGTTAGCAATGGCGTTAGAAAGTGGAACATTGGATGCACAACTGATAAATGAACTCAAGCACCAAGCTCAAAATCACTTAGTTACCAAATTTATCAGTAATACTAATCGCTTGGATCTTACTGGAGCACTGTTTGGAGGAGTACTTGGTTCATGGCTGTATTATAGGTTAGGGATAAAGTTTTATTTGGTGAGTGTACTCTTAACGTTAGTAGCGTTTTTGTCGATCAGATATGGTTATATTGAAGAGGTCACTGATAGTTCTAAGCAAAACTTGAAACAGAGCTTGAGCAAACAAGTAGTGACCGGCTTTAGCGAACTTAAACATTCACGTCAATTACGGTTGATGATCGCTTTAACTATTGCGGGGCAATTTTTCTTTCAGGCTCACTACCAACTCTGGCAAGCGTTATTTTTGAAGCAAGGCTTTAATAAAGAGCAGTTTTATATTTACTATGTTATCTTTCAGTTGATAAGTCTTGGAGCTTATAGCTTGCCGGTAAAACTTGAAACGTCTGCGATCAAGCGGTGGTATGGGCTATCTTTAATAGGTCTATTGACTAGTAGTGTACTTTTAGTAATTACAGACAAAATGAGCTTTTTACTCAGCTATTTAGTCTTAGTCTTTATCTTTACCTTTTTTGAATACTTCAGTAATGTGTTATTTTCCAAAACAGTTTCTAAAACGCATATCTCATCGCTGACCTCATTACGTTCGAGCTGCGGACGCTTATCCTCGTTAGTGTCGTTGTTGCTGTCGAGCTTACTTTTGACATATCTTTCAGTCAAAGTCGTAGTTTTATTGAATTTTATTTTAGCGATGAGTGCAAGTTTAGGCGTGATCTATTTAGCGCTCAAAGACAAAACAGCTCAGACTTAAATCAGATGTGAGCTATTTTGGCTTGAGCCCATTTCTCAGATGAAGCTATAAAAAAATGAACCATGATCTTTGAAAAATCAAAGATCATGGTTCATTTTCTATCCTGTTGTCCAATAGTAGTTTTTCTCCGCCGCATCAAAATTTACAATGTGACGACAACAGCTAAAATTATCATAAAGCTCCCTAAAAGTAAGCAATTGAAGCTAAACTTCTTAAAATGGATCGGGGCATTTTTCTTTTCTGAAGCTACCCGCTTGATATCGATCTTGCGTTTAGCAAATTCTTCATCACTTTCACCTTTGCGTTGGCGTTGAAACCACCCAGCCAACAAGTTAGCGTGGAGTAAAATATCAAACATCATTAAACACAATAATGCTATTCCACTCATAAATAAAATATCTGAAACCAAAATATGGTTGCTAGTCAAACGCCCAACGATCGTCAAGAGCAACACGATCCCTGCGATCACTAGGTCCCCTTTGAGCCAAATGTTTTCTTTGACAAATTGCATTCTCTTCTCACCCATTGCTAATTAAGTTTTTCGTACTGTCCGCTGACTTCATTTAACTTTTGTGAAACGCCACTGGCCAGATCAAATCGGTACATCCCCTTCAAATTGGAAACTTGCGGATCACTTGGACTGGTATGTCTAATCTCGATCTGATAGTGATCATTACCTAGATCTTGAACATAATATTGGTCCCCAGCTTCTTGTGGGATCGCAGTCGCCTTCCGAAAGGCACTCAAGACATCTTGGTTGCTCATCTTAGCTGACATCGAGGAGACTGCCTCACTTGGAGCACTGGCGATCTCACTGCCAGTTTCTTTTTTATACTCTGAGCTTAGTAACTTTGAGCTCCGTGCATTAGTGTAGCCAGCTTTGGGCGTCACGTTATTCGACGCAGTTACTTCACTAGCACTAGTGGCGGTACTACTTTGTTCAGAGCTAACCGTTGCTTGAGCCGAAGCGATCTTAGCTTTATATCCAGCTTCTTTTTCTTGTAACATCGCCACAGCTTGATACTTGCTCGATAGTGAGTCTAAGGCTTTCAAACTCCCACCCGCCGCTTGATAAGCACCAGCTTGATAATATTGTTCAACTTCAGCGGCATAATGTTTAGCTAACTTTACGGCCTGATATTCTTTTTCAAGTTCATTGACTTGTTTGACTAAAGCTGTCGGTGATTCAACTTTTTCCAATTGACCTAGGTATTTCTCCGTTTCGGTCAACTTAGCTGCCGTCACAGCTTTTTTAGCTGCTAATAGCAAAGCAAGATCGGCTTTTAAGGCCCGCACATGGGTCGGGGCCTGCTTGATATTTTTGATCTTATTCAATTCATCATAAGCTTGCTTATTTTCACCTGATTCCAAATATGAAAGTGCACTTTGATAGCGTTCGTTGACTTTAGCTTGAACTGTTTGACTCGTGCTTTCACTAGTCTTATTCGCTGTTTGACTATTCGAACAAGCACTCAAGATAAATATCACACTAAAAAACAAACAGCTCAACGTTAATATTCTTTGTTTTTTCATAACTATCAGCCGACTATTAAAAAATAGCTTTTCCTTTCTGCTTTAAACAAACAGCATAATGATCTTACAGTTACATTATACCATTTTACTTGATCATTTATCGATCTGGGCTCGTTTTTCATTGAGCTTTTTGCCGACCAAATACGTCGTGATCCAGATCACAAAGATCACGGCGATCGCTGAATAAAGGACTGCTAAGCATTCTTTGACAAAGATCTTAGAATTCAAATAGTAACTAAAATCGGCATCTAACTTATACAGCAAAATAAATAAAGCTAAGTCGCTGCCAAACATCCCAAAGAATAACGTATTAAACGTCATCCCCATGATCTGAAAGCCGATCGTCTTGCCACTTTTAAAAACTTCGGGCAAAGTGATCGTGGGGCGTTGTTCGATCAATTCATTCAAACCGCTAGCAACAGCGATCGCAGCTTCGGCAATTGCCCCTAAAGTACTCAAGACAGTGGTTGCAATGAGCAACTGTTCAAAATTGACCCCGACCAAAAGATCAAACGCTTCGATCTCTTCTGATTGCTCGTTAGCAAATCCTTTGATCTGAGCGAAATGATCTAACGGAATGATCAAGATCAACATCACGATCAACACGATCAACGTCGCCTTAAAAGCAATATTGGCCGTTTTTTCATCCTTATTTCCCATATAGATCGTGATCGCTAGGATACAAACGCCCGCAAAAAATGCGACCCAAACTGGTGGCAAACCGCCTGTGATCAAGATAACTGTTATAAACAAAATAACAAAGTTGAATACTGCACTAAAAAATGCAGTCAAGCCAGCTTTACCACCAACTATCAACATCAAGACCGCTAAAATAAGCGTTAAAATACTAATTGCCGACATTTTGCTTCCCCCCTAAAAATTGGGCACTCAAAAAACTAGCTAACGGAACCGTTAAAACGATCCCGATCCCACTGATCAATGCTTGAACGACCCCTAAAGCCATTGTCCATTCAAACGTATAGGCAATGCTGTTGCCTGTCTTAAAATATAAGACCGACATTGCAAACGTTTCGGCAAAAAAGATCAGCAATAAAACATTGATCAGTGGTCCCATGACCGAGCGTCCGATCACTTGACCTGATTTGAATAATTGTTGCTTCGTCAATTCAGGTTGGCTGCGTTTCATCTCAAAAAGCGTCGAAACGATATCCGTCGCTGCATCCATTACTGCACCTAATAAACCGATCACTGTCGCCGCTAAGAAAAGTTGCTTAGGTGATTGCGTGGCAAAATCTAAAGCTTCATAGTGCACGCCCTTGCTTTTAGTAAAATACAAGACTAAACAACCAATGACTAACGCACTGGTCGTTCCTAAAAAGATCGCCAAAAAAGTCACGCTAAATTGCTTGTTTAGGCCGATCACTAACGCTAGGGATAATGCAGTAAAGAGCAAAGCCGCTATTGCAAAAAGCCAAAAGAAATTCGTCAGATTCAAAAAGACATCTATTTGGACTATCAATAAAAATAAGACGAAATTTAAGATCACGCTCAATAACGAACGTATCCCCTGAAACTGCATCGTTAAATATAGTAATACTACGACTAACCAACTCAACATTATCAAATAAACATCTCGCTTATAGTGTGAGATCACGACATCTTTTTGCCCACGATGTTCATGGATATTGACAAATATTTGTTGCCCTAGATGGTATTTTTGGTCAAGTCCGCCTGAGCTTGAATAGGTGTTATTGACCTTAAAGCTTTGCCCACGGTATTTGCCGTTTAAGATCTCTAACGTCAACGTCTGGCGGGTCGTATCATCGCTATTATTATACACATCGGTCGTTTTTTCTGGTGTAGCCTGCTTAACGGCGACCACTTTTCCGATCGGTTGTTGATATAAAAAAGCATCATTGCGCAAAAATATATATAAACATAGGCCACTGACCAAGATCAAGGCTAGTTTGAGCCATGTTTTGGTGTTGACTTTCATTTTAGTCCCTCCAAAAATCAGTTTATTTAACCATATCACAACTTCGCCCTTAACATGTTAAAATATATCTAAACTTTGAAAAGGATGTGCCCTAATGAAAACTTCTGAACGTGTTTTAGAATTATTGACAAGAAGTGAAACTTATCTTTCCGGGCAAGAATTAGCTGATCGTTTACAGCTCACCCGAGCAGCGATCTGGAAAGCGATCGAACAGCTAAGAAAAGCCGGCTATCAGATCGACAGCAAACCACATGTGGGCTACCGCTACACCGATAGTGATACTTTGAATCAAACTGCGATCTTACAAGCTCTTTCTTCAAACTTAGATCTGGAACTCCAAATATTTGACTCACTTTCTTCGACTAATCTCAAAGCCAAAGAACTTGGATTAAACACTGCTTCACAAACACCACTAGTTGTTATCGCCGACCATCAAACAGCTGGCTATGGGCGCTATCACCGAGATTTTATCTCACCTAAAAATACCGGGATCTATCTTAGTATCCTCTTAGCCAACAAAAGCCCTGATTTTGATCCCGGGTTACTCACGACAGCAACTGCCATCGCGGTCACTCGTACCTTAGAAAAAACACTGGCGCTAAAGCCCACGATCAAATGGGTCAACGATGTCTTAGTTGATGATAAAAAGATCTGTGGTATCCTGACCGAAGGGATAACTGATCTAGAGACTCAAAGTTTGAGTCAAGTAGTTGTTGGAACTGGGATCAACTTTTTAACTGAAATCTCAACTTTTCCCACTGAGCTTCAAGCACGAGTCGGAACTTTAGCACCTTATGTCAAAAAAAATCGGCTCTCACGCAACCGTTTCATCGCGACCTATCTAAATGAATTCTTCAAAATTTACCAAAATTATACGACAGGATCTTTTATGGATGAATACCGGGCTCACTGTGACTTGATCGGTAAACACGTCACTATCCAACGCCCCACTGGTACCTTAGAAGCACAAGTAATTGACATCAACGACCACGGTGCTTTAGTCTTAGAGAACGGAAAAGTTTTGAATTCTGGCGAAGTCATCAAAGTTAGGAAGGTGTAATATGAAAGTTATTTTTGTTTGTCTCGGAAATATCTGTCGCTCCCCGATGGCTGAAGCAATGTTTAAGGATCTGGTGTCTTCAGCGGGGCTAAGTTCGCAGATCAAAGTCGACTCTGCGGCTACAAGCACATACGAGCTAGGTTCTCCACCTGATAGGCGCACTGTCAATGAACTAGCTAAACACGGTCTATCAGCCACCAATATGATCGCACGCCAACTAAATACAACTGATTTTTTAGAAGCTGACTATATCTTAGTGATGGATGAAAATAACCTCCGGGACGCTAAAAGAATGGCACCGGATAAAAACTCAGCCACTAAAGTCAAATTAGTTTACTCACTGACCCCTGGAAAAGAAGACCATGTCGTAGCTGATCCTTGGTATACTGGTGATTTTGCGAAAACTTACGCTGATCTAAGCGAAGCCTTGCCATTTTGGCTCGAATATCTAAAAAAGAGGATAAAATAACTATATAAATAACGCGGGGCCGACAAGATGCGTAGTTTTACGCTTTAAGTCGGTCCCGCGTTATTTAGTCTATTTTTAATATAATTCTTTTACTTGTTCTTGGACGGTTTCATGGTTCAAGAATTCATCATAGGTCGTATCAAAACGATCAACGACACCCTTGCCTGAAACTTCAACGATATGGTCAGCGATCGTTTGGATAAATTGGTGGTCGTGAGAAGTGAAGATCAACGAACCCTTAAAGTCGATCAACGCATCGTTTAAAGACGTGATCGATTCAAGATCCAAATGGTTAGTTGGGTCGTCTAATAACAAAACATTGCCCTTTTCAAGCATCATCTTGGATAACATACAACGTACTTTTTCGCCCCCAGATAAGACCTTGATCTGCTTATCGATGTCATCACCTGAGAAGAGCATTTTACCTAAAAAGCCCCGCAAGAAAGTATTGTCATTTTGTTCTTTATCCGCATATTGCCGTAACCAATCTAAGATCGACAATTCATCATTGTTGAAGTTAGCATCCAGATCACGTGGCATATAACTTGGGATCGCAGTTTGGCCCCAAGTTACAGAACCGGTATCTGGTTCTAACTTACCAGCTAAGATCTGCATCAAAGTCGTTGTTGCCAAGTCATTTCTTGAAATGATCGCCGCTTTTTCACCGGGGCGGATCATAAAGCTGACATTGTCCAAGATCTTGACCCCATCGATCGTCTTTGAAACATTTTCGACCCGAACTAAGTCATTTCCCAATTCACGTTGCATCTCAAATTTAACGAATGGATACTTGCGTGAAGATGGTTTGATATCATCTAAAGTGATCTTTTCTAATTGTTTCTTACGTGAAGTAGCTTGCTTAGACTTAGAAGCATTGGCTGAGAAACGTGCGATAAATTCTTGTAGCTCTTTGATCTTTTCTTCTTTTTTGGCATTGGCATTGGCTTGCAATTTAGCAGCTAATTGGCTTGATTCCAACCAAAAATCATAGTTACCCACATAAAGCTTGATCTTACCAAAGTCAACATCACACATTTCCGTGCAGACTTGATTCAAGAAGTGGCGGTCGTGAGAAACAACGATCACGATCTTAGGATAATCCGCCAAGAAATCCTCCAACCAGCTGATCGTTTGCACATCTAAACCGTTTGTTGGTTCGTCTAGCAATAAAATGTCTGGTTCACCAAAAAGCGCTTGCGCCAACAACACTTTGACCTTTTCACTTTCGGATAACTCACTCATCTTTTGGGTATGCATACTTTCAGCGATCCCAACTGATTGTAACAATTGAGAGGCATCTGCTTCAGCATTCCAGCCGTCCATTTCAGCAAACTGAGCTTCTAGGTCGGCTGCTTTTAACCCATCTTCTTCAGTAAAATCAGCTTTGGCATACAAAGCATCTTTTTCTTTCATGATATCATAGAGTTTCTTATGGCCTTGGATCACGGTCTCAAGTACTTCAAATTCTTCAAACCCAAAGTGATTTTGGTTCAAGCTAGAGATCCGTTCATTTGGTCCAGTCGTGATCGTCCCTGTCGTTGGTGTCAATTTACCTTCTAATAGTTTTAGGAAAGTCGACTTACCAGCACCATTGGCTCCGATAACGCCATAACAGTTACCTGGTGTAAATTTTAAATTGACGTCATCATAGAGCAAACGTCCTGAGAAGTTCAAACTTACATCGCTTACTGTGATCAATGATATTCCCTCGCATTCTTTAAGTTATAATTTCTATTGTAACATATTACTGCACCAAAAACTCACAGCTTCGTGGCTAAATTTTGGTGTTTTAGACTTGGAAAAACAACTTTGTCGGCTATTTCAACTATTGTGCCTTGAAAAGCCAAAGCAAACAGCGTACCAATATTTATCGCATATAGCTGATGTGTCACTAATAGTGAGATCACGATCGCTATGATCGGCGGTGTAAAGACGAGCAATTGCGCTACTGTCGCATTACCTTGTAAATATTTGAACCGTATGATCTGCATTAAGTCATCAACTGGATGGAGCATCCAATTTACGCGCTGATAGATCGAAATAGCTACTGCGATCAAAACAACTCCCAAACAATCTAGTATCACTTGCGACCACAGTGGAAGATGCGTGATATGTAATTTTAGTAATTGGACTTCAAAAACACCTACTAACCATGAAAATGGCACCATAAAGATCAAATTGCCCAAAACTCGTTTAAAATCAAACCGTCCTAAAATGATGATGTTTGTCACGATCACAATGATCCCTGATAAGATCAACATCACACTCAACGTGATCGGTAAGACTTTTGAAAGATTAACAGCTGCTGCGGTCCAAAGCGCACTCCCTAAATTGATCGCAACCGTCAAGGCATTGCCTAAACTATTTAAAAAGATCGAAAAAATAAAGTAGCCTAATAATTTGGGCTTACTTATCGTCTGTATTGCTTGCATTTTCTTCCCCCTATCAATATCAGAGTAGGTCGGTCTCTGCGTTATGTCAACTTGCAGCATCAGCTACCGTTTTTCTACGCACTGAGATAAATTAGTGCTACAATTGATTTGTAGTTGAAACCATACGAAAGGCGTGAATTTTTATGAGTGAAAATATCTTCTTTAATCCTGGTGACTCGATCGCTAGTGATTTTGACTTTGAAAATGCTTATGTTGCTGCCCAGATCTATCATCACAAAGCTGCTAAACCAGTCTTGATCGCCCAAGAAAAAGATGGCAAACCGTACTTTATCTTTGACGAAGCAGCAGCAATCGCCGAAGAACACGCTAAAGCTAAAGAATTTTCGGTTGTGAAGCGACTAAAATAAAGACTGTTTTCTTGATACAAAAATAGGAGAAAGCATCTAGTCAAGCTAGATCGCTTTCTCCTATTTAGTTTGAGCTATTTTCTCCGGAAACGAGTCGTAAATAATGGACTGACCGGTTTGTTTTCGTGGATCCGCTTGATCGCGTCTCCGATAAGTGGCCCAACTGAAACTTGAACTAACTTATCGATCTGTTTTTCTTCTGGAAGTTGGATAGAGTCTGTCACTACCAATTGTTTGATCGGTGATTTTTCGATCCGTTCGATCGCTGGCCCGGACAAGACCGGATGAGTTGCGGAAGCATAAACTTCGATCGCCCCTGCATCCATCAATGCTTGAGCCGCTAAAGTGATCGTACCAGCTGTATCGATCATATCATCGATCAAGATACAACGTTTGCCATCAACTGAACCAATGATGTTCATGATCTCAGCAACATTGGCACGTGGACGACGTTTATCAATAATTGCGATCGGTGCTTTCAAAAATTCAGCTAACTTACGTGCACGTGTCACACCACCATGGTCAGGTGAAACCACAACTGCATCTTTATCCAAACCTTGAGTCAAGAAGTAGTCAGCCAATAATGGGGCACCCATCAAGTGGTCAACTGGAATATCAAAGAAGCCTTGAATTTGAGCAGCGTGCAAGTCTAACATGATCGCACGGTCTGCCCCAGCTTTTTCAACCATATCTGCAACTAACTTGGCTGTGATCGGTTCACGTGAACGAGCTTTACGATCTTGACGAGCATAGCCGTAATACGGAATAACAACATTGATCGTAGCTGCACTTGCACGACGCAAGGCATCGATCATAATCAAAAGTTCCATCAAATTGTCATTGACCGGTGCTGAAGTCGATTGAATGATAAAAATTTCATCACCACGAATCGATTCTTCGATGTTGATGCGAATTTCACCATCACTAAAACGGTCAACAGAGGTCTTTCCCAAAGGTACGTCAACAGCAGCAGCAATTTTTTCAGCCAAAGGCTTGTTTGAGTTCAAAGCAAAAATTTTGATCTTTGAACTATTATAGTTTTCAGACATAGCATCCTCCAAAACAAATTTATCTAATTATAATACTATTCATTTATTCTACTAAAATCAAGCTTTTTAGGAATGTTTTTGGATTTGAGATAAACTAATCCTTATTTTCGCTTTCTGCCGCTGCTTTTGCGACTGGATAACGATCATAATATCCTGGTTTATTCACTTGACGTCCGCGAGCGATCGCCATCTCACGTGAAGCTACATCTTCGGTGATCGTTGAACCTGCTGCCACATAGGCGTGGTCTGCGATCTCAACTGGCGCAATAATATTTGAACCACTTCCGATAAAGGAATAGTCGCCTACATTAGCATGATGTTTATTTTGACCATCGTAGTTGACAAACACCGTGCCACAGCCCACGTTGATCTCTTTTCCAAGAGTCGCATCGCCAACATAGGTCAAATGCCCAACTTTAGTATTCTTGCCTAAAGTTGCCTTCTTAACTTCAACAAAGTTACCGATATGCACGCCTTCACCAATGTCAGCTTGTGGTCTCAAATGACTGTATGGTCCGATATTAGAACCATTACGCATGATCGCTCCTTCAAGGAAAGAAGCATTTACTTTGATCCCATCTTCTAAAACTGTATCGCGTAATTCAGAATTCGCCCCGATCACACAATCTTCTCCGATGACCGTCTTGCCCTTCAAACTGACACCGGGCTCGATCACAGTATCGGCTCCGATCTTAACGTCAGCTTCAATATAAGTCGTCGCTGGATCGATCAATGTGACCCCATTTTTCATATGCAACTCGTTGATCCGACGTTGCATGACTTTGGTTGCCTTAGCTAAGGCGATCCGGTCATTGACACCCATTGATTCTTCAAATTCATCCATGCAGTAGGCTCCAACTGGGCGACCTTTGGCTTTTAAGATCTCGATCACATCAGGTAAGTAATATTCACCTTGAGCATTATCATTTTTTACTTCATGCAAAGTCTTGAACAAGGCTTGGTTATCAAAGCAATAAACACCCGTATTGATCTCATTTACCAAAGCTTCTTCTGGCGTCGCATCTTTTTGTTCGACGATCTTTTCAACTTCATCGCGATGATTTCTGATCACACGACCATAGCCAAATGGTTCATCAGTTTTAGCCGTCAAAACAGTTGCGACCGCACCACTTTGTTCATGTTGTTCAAATAGTTTAGCAAATGTTTTTGCTGTAAATAACGGAGTGTCGCCACATGTAACTAAGGTCATCCCCTGTTTGTCACCTAAAAGTTCTTCAGCTTGTAAAACAGCATGACCTGTGCCCAATTGTTCAGCTTGTAGGGCATATTTTGTCCGCTTTCCTAAAGTCTCTTCAACTTTAGCCGCCCCGTGACCAACGATCGTCACGATCTCATCGATCTGATCTTTTTCAAGCTCAGTCAAGACATGGTCGACCATTGCCTTACCGCAGACTGGATGTAATACTTTGTATAATTTTGATTTCATTCGTGTGCCTTGACCTGCTGCCAAGACGATTGCATATTTTGCTGTCATTTCAGAATCTTGCCTCACTAAAAAGGCATTCCTTTCTCAGAATAATTAGTAAATACTATTTAATGATAAACCACCATCCCCCTAGTTTCAAGCGTCCAAACCCAATCAAAAAAGCACTAAACACCTGACTTGATGTTTAGTGCTCAACGGCTTTATTTGTTACCAAATACTTTTTCTAAATAGTTTCCTGGACTAACAGAGATCGTCTTATCTAAAGTATTGACTTGATCAACTTTTAGCAATGAAGTGTAGTCATCGACCATGCGTTTTCCATCAAATGAACCTTCAGCAAAAACAGTGATCCCGACTAAGTTTGACTCGAATTCTTCGATCATTGACTTCATCCCGTTGACCGTGCCGCCACCTTTCATGAAATCATCGACGACTAACACATTAGAGCCTCGCTTAAGACTGCGCTTGGACAATTCCATCTTTTCGATCCGTTCACTTGAACCAGATACATAGTTGACCGAAACAGTCGAACCTTCAGTGATCTTAGAATCACGACGCACGATCACAAATGGCACATTCAAGTAACTAGAAACGCTTTGAGCGATCGGGACCCCTTTAGTTGCCACTGTCATCACCGCATCGATCTGTTTATCGATATATTGGCGTGCGATCACGCGTCCAACTTTACGTAAAACATCAGGTCGGCCTAAAAGATCAGACAAGTATACATATCCGCCCGGTAAAAGGCGATCTTGTTCTGAAAGTTCGGCTGTCATCTCTTCAATAAATTCACGAGCTTCATATTCTTCCATTGAAGGAATAAAGCGCGCACCACCTGCTGCCCCTGGGATCGTCTCTAAAATACCGATCCCACGTAATTTGAAAGTTCGCTTAATAATGGCAAGATCTTCGCTGATCGAAGACTTCGCTGATTCATAGCGTTCAGCAAAAAAGGTCAGCGAGATCAATGTATGCGGTGATTCTAAGAGATATCTCGTCATATCGATCAATCGATCACTTCTTCTGGTTTTCAAATTTATTCCTCCAATGTTTTTGAAATTTTAGTTACATTATACGTTATCAAACGGATTTTTCCTAGTTTTTAAGCTTTAAATAATTTTAAAGTTCGTTTTTAGGTGATAAACCCCGATCCAAAATTGTTTTATCAGATATTTTTTCTCTTTCTGATTAACGTTCGGTTCTGAAACAAACTATTATAGATTATCATTGTCATCGGCTAGCGTCAATACTTTTTTAAATTTTACTTTGGGATACACATATGACTCTTTATGTATAAAAAATTATATAAACCAAATTAAATATGAATAAATATTAATTTTAACTTGAATTATTTGCATAAAAATTGTATGATAACCTTAATAAATGTATAAAGGAGTTTTTAAAATGGCAAATAAAAAGGTCGTACTCGCATATTCTGGTGGTTTAGATACTTCAGTTGAGATCGCTTGGCTCAAAAATAAGGGCTACGATGTGATCGCTTGTTGCATTGATGTTGGTGAAGGTAAAGACCTAGCTGCTATCCAAGAAAAAGGTTTAAAAGTAGGCGCAGTTGAATCTTTAGTCATTGATGCTAAAGAGGAATTCGCTAGTCAATACTGTTTAACGGCACTCCAAGCGCATACATATTATGAACAAAAATATCCGCTCGTTTCAGCCCTCTCACGTCCCTTGATCGTTAAACACCTAGTCAAGGTCGCTAAAGACTATGGGGCATGTGCGATCGCGCATGGTTGTACCGGTAAGGGCAATGACCAAGTCCGTTTTGAAGTCGGGATCCATGCTCTTGCTCCGGAAATGGTGATCGAAGACCCGATCAGAGATAATCATTGGTCTAGAGAAGAAGAGATCGATTATGCTCTTCAAAATGATATCCCCGTGCCGATCAACAAAAAAAGCCCTTATTCAGTTGATGAAAACTTATGGGGGCGGGCAAATGAATGCGGTATTTTAGAAGATCCGTGGCAAAGTGCTCCAAAAGATGCCTATGCTCGGACTTTACCTTTAGAGCAAACACCTGACGTTCCCAGTGTGATCGAGCTTGAATTTGACCAAGGTGTCCCCGTTAAATTAGCGGGAGAAAAACTCAAATTAGCTGATTTGATCTTAAAGCTTGATTGCTTAGCTGGCCAACATGGGATCGGGCGGATCGATCACGTTGAAAATCGGCTAGTCGGGATCAAATCCCGTGAGATCTATGAGTGTCCAGCAGCTACGGTTTTGATGGCAGCCCACAAAGATCTTGAAGATATCACACTTGAAAAAGAAGTCGCCCATTTCAAGCCTGTGATCGAACAAAAGCTCAGTGAATTGATCTATAACGGGTTGTGGTTCTCACCGTTGATGTCCGCGCTCCAAGCTTTTTTAAAGCAGACCCAGACTAATGTTACTGGTGTTGTTCGCGTCAAATTATTCAAGGGTAACGTCATTTGTGAAGGTCGCAGATCGCCTAATTCCTTATACGATGAAAAGCTAGCGACCTATACTGCTGCTGATCAATTCGATCAAGAGGCTGCCAGTGGTTTCATCAAGCTTTTTGGCCTCCCAACTCAAGTCTATGCTCAAGTTCAACAAAAAAATGGAGGAAATAGCTATGAGTGATAAATTATGGGGTGGACGTTTTGAAGCGTCCCCGGATCAATTCGTTGATGAATTTGGGGCTTCGATCAGTTTTGATCAGTTGCTAGCAAAAGAAGACCTCCAAGGTTCACTTGCCCATGTAAAAATGCTCAAACACACCAAGATCTTGAGTGCAAACGAAGCAGATCAGATAATTGCAGGACTAGAAAAGTTAGCACACAAACTAACTACGGGTGAACTTGAATTTTCAGTCGCAAACGAAGATATCCATATGAATTTAGAGGCTCTGTTAGCCCAAGAGATCGGCCCAGTTGCAGGTAAACTTCATACCGCTCGGAGTCGAAATGATCAAGTTGCGACCGATCTACATCTTTATTTAAAAAAGCGCCTTCCCCAAGTATTAGAGGCGATCACTGGACTGCAAAAAGCGTTATTGTGCCAAGCAAAAAAACATCAAACGACACTGATGCCTGGTTTTACGCATTTACAACACGCCCAACCGATCACGTACGCCCACTATTTGATGGCATACTGGCAAATGTTCAAACGTGACTATGAGCGCTTTTTATTCAATCAAAAGCACACCGACATCTGTCCATTAGGTGCAGCAGCTTTAGCAGGAACGACATTTCCGATCGATCGTAAATTTAGCGCAGACCAATTAGGGTTTAGTGAGATCTATGCTAATTCATTAGATGCCGTATCTGATCGTGATTTTGCCTTGGAATTTTTAAGCAATAGTTCGATCTTGATGGTCCACCTTTCCCGTTTTTGTGAAGAACTTATCTTATGGTGTAGCTATGAATTTGGCTATCTTGAACTATCTGATAAATTCGCTACAGGAAGCTCGATCATGCCCCAAAAGAAAAATCCTGATATGGCTGAATTGATCCGGGGAAAATCGGGCCGTATCTTTGGTGATCTGATCGGCCTACTAACCGTTTTAAAAGGCCTTCCTTTGGCCTACAACAAAGATATGCAAGAAGATAAAGAAGGTGTCTTTGATGCTGTCAAGACGATCATCCCTTGCCTTAAGATATGCACTCAAATGGTCGAAACATTGAGTGTCAACAAAGAGCGGATGGAACAAGTGCTCACGACTGATTTTTCTAATGCCACAGAACTAGCCGACTACTTGGCTAAAAATGGAGTGCCATTCCGTCAAGCACACGCGATCGCCGGCAAGTTAGTCTTACACCAGATCAAACAACAGCAAACACTTCAAGATACCGACTTAGCAACTTTCCAGAAATTTTCACCGCAGATCAAAGCAGATGTGTATTCTGCCCTTGATCAAAGAACAGCCGTCAAGCGCCGTAACTCTTATGGTGGAACTGGTTTTGCCCAAGTTGAACAGCAGATCGAGCTTGCTGAACAGTTTATGCAAAAAATCAAATAATTTAACTAGAGGATAGAAATTGAACTTGTGAAATTTTTATCCTTTCTTTTTATTTGGCCTTGCGCTAAACTCAAAGATAATAGCACTAGAAATGAGGCCTTTTATTCGTGAAAATCATCATTGCACCCGATTCTTTCAAAGAAAGTATGACTGCCAGTGAAGCAGCCCAAGCTATCTATGCTGGCTTTAAACCCATCTTTCCCACAGCTACATATGAATTGATCCCACTAGCAGATGGAGGAGAAGGCTTTGTCGATACGATCTTAAATACTGTTCCTGGAAAAATTTATTCCTATCAAGTAATGGGACCAAGAAAACAAACAGTTACAGCAAAATTGGCCGTGATCGATGCGGGCAAAACAGCACTCCTTGAGACTGCGGCCGCTAGCGGACTACAACTTTGTAACGGTATAAAAGATCCTCTGACGGCTACTAGTTACGGAACAGGCGAATTGCTCAAACATGCTTTAGATCTTGGTGTAGAGCATATCATCTTAGGTCTTGGAGGTAGTGCGACTAATGATGGTGGTGCTGGCTTACTTCAAGCCTTAGGCGCTAAATTTTATGATCGGTTTGACTATGAATTGCCTCTAGGCGGGATCCATCTACAAGCACTTAAAAAAATCGACATCAGCACCTTAGATCCGCGCTTACAAACAACTAAGATCACTCTTGCTAGTGATGTAGCTTCGCCTTTCATTGGACCTAACGGGGCTAGTATGGTCTTTTCCCCGCAAAAAGGTGCTTCCCCTGAGGCTGTGATCCAACTTGAACAAGCTTTGACTAATTTTTCACAAATTATCAAAGCTACTTATGGTAAAGATATCGCCACTACTCCTGGTGCAGGCGCAGCTGGTGGGATCGGTGGGGCATTGCTTGCTTTCACCAACGCTACCTTAACTTCAGGAGTCGAGCTTGCGATCGCTTTGACTGACCTTAAGCAAAAAGCTACTGCAAGCGACATTTTGTTGACCGGCGAAGGCAGTTTAGATAGCCAAACAAAATTAGGTAAGACGCCCCTTGGGGTTTTGCGTGCGGTTAGAGCCGTATCCCCTGACTGCACTGTGATCGGGCTAGCTGGTAAGATCGAAGCCGTTTTTGAGTTGCATCAACTAGGTTTTGACGCTGTCTTTTCATGTACTCCTGGAATCATCGACTTGGACCAAGCTTTAAAATTGGGACCAAAACACTTGACACAAACAGCAAATGAAGTGGCGCATTTATTGCAAAAATTCGTTTAGCGTGTTTGACTCTTTTAAAATAGCGCGTAGTTCAGTATAATTAAACTAATAATTTCAATGATAGACAGGTGAATCAAATGGAGATATCGGAGAAAGCTCCGGCTAAATTGAACTTCAGCTTAGATACCCCATTTCGTCATCAAAACGGTGAGCCAGAATGGAAAATGGTAATGATCGCAGTTGATTTAGCCGATTACGTACACATCCAGACCCTTCCTAACTCGCATAAGATAACCGTCTCGACTGACTCTGGTTTTTTACCAAGTGATCAACGAAACTTAGCCTATCAAGCCGCTAAGATGTTGCGCGATAAATACCAGATCAATGAAGGCGTAGCGATCTCGATCGATAAAAATATCCCCGTAGCTGCCGGGATGGGGGGGGGGTCTTCGGATGCTGCGGCTGTCCTACGTGGCTTAAACAAGTTATGGCAACTTGGACTCTCACGCAAAGAACTTGCTAAGATCGGGCTAGAGATCGATTCAGATGTTCCGTTTTGTATCTATAGCGAACCAGCCTTTGTGACTGGTAAGGGCGAGATCGTGACCCCGATCGGTCCTTTACCCCCATTGAAGCTCATCATTGCCAAACCACGCGACAGTGTCTCAACACCTAGCATCTTAAGAAAGATCGATTATGATAAGATCAAACATCAAGATGTCGATGCTGTCGTTTGTGCGATCAAGGCCCAAGATTATGCAACGATGGTCACTAAGATGGGAAATACTTTAGAACCGATCACTGCTAGACGCCACCCTGAGATCTTGAAGATCAAGGAAAAAATGCTCCAATTTGGCTGTGATGCAGCCCAAATGAGCGGCAGTGGACCAACAGTTTTTGGGGTCTGCCAAAAAGCTTCACGAGCCCAACATATTTACAATAGTTTACGTGGTTTCTGTAAGGAAGTTTACATCGTTAGTCCTTATAATTTAGACCAGCAAGCTTGTTTTTAAAAAACTAAGACCAGATAAAGTCCTTAATTGTTTAAGAACTCTATCTGGTCTTATTTTTAATGATGCCATGCAAGCGGACGGTTATTCCACAAGATCTTATCCATTGTATCCAAAACTTTAGCACTTTGATGCAAGTCGGTATGATCCGTATTGGTATAAACAGCTTGATAATATTTAGACCAATTGGGATGAATGATATTTTTCAAAAATAGTGACTGTACATTGGGCACCGAACCGTCAGTTTTTTCACCATCGACCGAGCCCATCAAATTATAAAAATCGATACTAGCAAGTGGATCAAATTCTTTGAATTTTTTCAACAAGCGCTGGTAATTTTTATCAGTCGAGGCTTTAGCTTGAGCCTTGGCATAGCTCGTATTCTCATCCACACTTTCATCGATCGGTGTTCCCAATAAGATCACCTTAGGAAAAGCGATCTCTTTTTGTAACGAACTTGAATCTGCCAAAGCATGTATCAAAGCACTCCCGCCCCATGAATGTGCGATCACGTTGAGTTTATCGACATGATAATCACGGTGCAAGCGTGTAAGTACCTGTTGCAACCACTTTGTCTGTGGTTGGTAATCTTTTGTATAATTCCAATCAAAGATCAATTGGATCAAAGCATTTTTCTTATTAGCTACACTACCTTGGACCTTGACCTTACCCGTTGGCGTCACATGGATCGTCATCGTCTTTTGTGCGATATTTTCTTTTTGGTAGTATTTGATCAATTTACTGTAAGTCCAACCATTCCCACCCCACCCAGGGACTAGGAGCGTTGGAACATCGCTATACGCAATATCCGAACGCAACTGTTTCGTGCGTAATGCTTCTCCAGGTGTTCCACGTAAAAGCCATAATTGGAGGCAGATCAGCCCGACTAAAACACTGCCTAAAATCACCCACCATTTTTTCAAGACTGTGCTCGCCTTCTTTCTACTAGTGCATAAATTATAGTCCTTTTTGCTGATTTATGCATCCGTTTTGACTTCAATTTTTTATTTAATAATTTCTATTATTTTCATCAGTAATGAGATAAGCTCAAATAAAGATCCCGCTATGAGCTTCATAACGGGATCTTTACTAAAGTCTTATTTTTGGACTGCTAACAATTCTACTATTTCTTCAGTGGGAATACCAGCAAAATATTGGGTGAGATCTAGCTTAGCTAAAGCTTGACGAATTTCTGCTGGAGCGTATTTTACACCCGCCAAGAGCGCTTCTACTTCACCGACATCTTTTTTACCAAAGAAATCACCATAGATCTTGACCGAAGTGATCACGCCATTATCGATCAAGAAACGCGCATCGATCGTTCCACCGGTGAAACGATGTCTTTTTTGAACTGTAAACTCAGGAGAACGTCCATAGACCCAATCCCAATTTTTATACAGCTCTTGTTCGATTTTTGCGATCTCAGCTTTATCCGTCTCATCTAAATGATATTCGAATTTTTGGGCTTGCTCTAATGAATCTACTTGCCAGATCTTTTTGATCAATTCATCCCGGAAGGCAAAGGTATCTAGTGCTTGATACTGTTTATCCAAATAGGGTTTGATATTGGTCACGTGCGAACGAACTGACTTAACACCCTTTGATTCGATCTTATCTTTAGATACACGCAACGCATTTTCGACAGCACTCGTATCCACATCAAACATCAAAGTCCCATGGGAAAAAGTTTTGTCACCCTTTGTATACATCGCATTGCCAGAAAATTTCTTGCCGTCGATCACGATATCATTGCGCCCTGTCACCTCAGCTTTGGTAGCGCCCATCTCATGCAATGCTTTGACGATCGGCTGGACCAATGTCTTAAAATCACCAAACTTTTGATCTTTAGCTGGTACGACAAAGCTAAAACACATATTGCCTAGATCTTGATACATCGCACCACCACCGGAAAGGCGACGGGTGATCGTGATCTTGTTATCTTCACAATATTTCTGATTGATCTCTTCCATTGTATTTTGGTTTCGACCTACGATGATACATGGTTTTTCGATATAAAACAGCATAAATGGTGCTTCCAATTTACCACTATTCATCAAATACTGTTCCGTTGCTAAGTTAGTTCTGATATCATCAGTTTGCATTACTAGATACTGCATTTTTATCCCTCATTTGCCTAAAAATTAAATATTAGTTGGAAAACCAAGTGCCACATCAGCAGCATCCATCACAGCTTCACCTAATGATGGGTGTGGATGGATCGTTAAGCCGATATCTTCGGTCGTTGCTCCCATTTCGATCGCTAAAGTCAATTCGTTGATCAGATCACTCGCATGGGCCCCAACGATCTGAGCGCCTAGTAAGATATCTGTTTCTTCTTCGAAAACTAAACGAATGAAACCATCAGTCTTGCCCATTGAGATCGCACGCCCATTAGCAGCAAATGGGAATTGCGCCTTTTTAGCCTTAAAACCTTTTTCTTTAGCTTCGGCTAGGGTCAAACCAGTCGTTGCGATCGAAGTATCTGTATAACAAACTGCTGGCATCGCACGATAATCGACCGTTGTCTTCATGCCAGAGATCGCTTCAGCAGCTACTTTACCTTCATAGCTCGCTTTATGAGCCAAGGCAAAACCAGCTACGATATCACCGATCGCATAGATATGTGGAATATTTGTGCGACTTTGTGCATCAACTGGGATCAAACCACGTTCATCGACCTTGACTCCCGCTTGTTCTAAACCCATATCAGCTGTATTTGGTCGCCGACCGACCGAAACGATCACATAATCAGCCATGATCTCTTGAGCTTTGCCATCGATCTCAAAGGTGACCTTGATGTTATCATCCGTTTGTTCAGCATTCTTAGCCAAAGCATTGGTGTAGATATCTACACCTTGTTTGCTAAAGTGATGTTCGACCACTTTAACAAGATCTTTTTCATAGTTAGCTAAGATCATCGGACCACCTTCAAGGATCGTTACATGTGACCCTAAGTTGGCATATGCCGAAGCTAATTCACATCCGATATAACCGCCACCAACAACGACTAATTCTTTGGGAACTTCACGTAAATTAAGAGCCCCCGTTGAGTCTAAGACACGACCTTTGAACTTAAAGTTAGGGATCTCGATCGGATGACTTCCTGTGGCGACGATCAAATTATTGAAACTATATGTTTGAGCATGGCCTTCTTTATCGATCACACGTAAATTGTGATCATCTTTCAAGAAAGCATCACCCCAAACAACATCGATCTGATGCTTTTTAAATAGTGATGCGACCCCACCAGTGAGCTTAGAAACAACACTATTTTTCCACTCGATCGTTTTATTGAAATCAAGTTTAGCTGCTGTTACTTGGAGTCCCATATCTTGGGAGTGCATTGCGTATTGGTAGTGGTGTGCTGCTTCGATCAAGGCCTTTGATGGGATACAACCTACGTTCAAGCAAACACCACCGATAAATTCACGTTCGATCACGGTTACTTTTTGGCCTAATTCAGCTGCATGGATCGCAGCTACATACCCACCAGGACCCGCACCGATCACGACTGTATCTAATTCAATTGAAAAATCTCCAACTACCATCTAGCTCATCCTTCCATTAATAACAATTCTGGGTCTGCCAATAATTCTTTGAGTCTGTTGACTGCTTTTTGAGCTGTCGCACCATCGATCACACGATGATCAAAGGCCAATGACAACTTCAAGACGCGTGCGATCTGAACTTCATCATCCACCACAACAGCTTCTTTAGTGATCTTACCCATACCTAAGATCGCAACTTCTGGCCAATTGATGATCGGTGTAAAGAAACCACCACCGACTGAACCGATATTGGTGATCGACATACCAGTATGATTCATATCATCACGTGCTAATTTATTTTCCTTAGCTTTGGCTGTATTATTTGAGATCTGTTCTGCGATCCCAAATAAACTAAGTGCATCTGCATGTTTAACATTTGGTACGAACAAACCATGGTCGGTATCTGTTGCGATCCCTACGTTGATATAATCTTTATAAGCGATCGTTTGATTTTGCATATCGACCGAACTGTTGAAGATCGGGAATTCCTTCATGATCACGGCTAAGGCTTTGACCATATAAGCCATAAAGGTCAATTTGACACCACGCGTTGCTGCCAATTCCTTATACTTCTTACGGTGATCCCAAAGTTTATCCACGACAACTTCATCAAAAACATGTACATGTGGGATCTGGGAAACTGAGCGCACCATTGCATTAGCAGTTGCTTTTCTGATCGGTGACATCTTTTCAACTGTTTCAGGCCAAGTAGCACTTGCACTAGCTGGCAAAGCAACAACTGGTTCTTCTGTTTTAGCTTCTGGGGCTGCTACTGGTGCATCTTGTGGCAAACTCAAAGCTTGTTCAATATCAGCTTTCGTTACTTGTCCGTGACGTCCAGTCCCCTTGATCTTAGCCAACTCGACTCCATTTTCACGGGCAAATTTACGCACTGACGGCATCGCTAAAACTGGTAAGGAGTGATCTTGCACAGATACTTCAACAGGCGCTTTGCTTGTTGGTTCAGCGACTGGCTCTGGGACTGGTTGAGTTTTTTCTTCTGCTTTAGCTGGTGTCTTTGTTGCACTATCATCAACGTTGCCTAACCCTTCTGCAACTTCTAACTCTACTAAAACATCACCAACTTCAGCCGTTTCACCTTCTGGAACTATGATCGCAGTTACTTTTCCGGCTACAGGACTAGGAATTTCTTCGACGGATTTATCATTTTCGATTTGAACTAGATCAGCATCTTCTTTGATCGTATCGCCGACTTTAACGTGCCATTCACCAATGACACCTTCAGCGATCCCTTCCCCAATATCTGGGAGCTTAAATTGATATTTACTCATAAATCTTCACCTTTCCTAGAAATTGACCGTTTCTTTTACTTTTTCAATGATATCTTGTTTGTTTGGTAACCAGATCATTTCAGCATCGCTAAATGGATATGGTGTGTCCGGTGCATCGACCCGTGCGATCGGTGCCTCTAATGATAAAATACCTTTTTCAGCGATCAAGGCTGCTACTTGAGAGTTGATCCCTGCTTGGCGTTGTGCTTCTTGGACCAAGACAACTCGGCCAGTGCGTTTGACTGAGCTTAAGATCGTTTCTTCATCCAATGGGGAAACTGTACGCAGATCAACAACTTCGGCTTCGATACCTTCTTTAGCTAATTCATCAGCAGCTAGTAAGCTTTCATGGACCATATAACCGTAAGAAATGATCGTTACATCTTTGCCTTCACGCTTGATCGCTGCTTTATCTAAGGCTACAGTGTATGCTTCATCTGGAACTTCTTGTTTGAAAGAGCGGTATAACTTCATATGTTCTAAGAAAACGACTGGATCATCTGAGCGGATCGCTGCCGTCAATAGGCCCTTGGCATCATATGGATCACTTGGGATCACGACCTTTAACCCCGGTGTTTGTGCCATCAAGCCTTCCAAACTATCCGAGTGTAATTCTGGCGTATGGACCCCACCACCAAATGGAGCTCTGATCGTCACTGGCATTTTACGGGTACCACCTAAGCGGAAACGTGTCCGAGCGATCTGAGCGGCGATCTCATCCATAACTTCAAAGACAAAACCAAAGAATTGGATCTCAGGAACAGGCCGAAATCCTGTCAAAGCTAAGCCAACTGCAAGACCACCGATCCCTGATTCAGCTAAGGGCGTATCAAAGACTTGATCTTCACCGACTTTATCTTGTAAGCCATCAGTAGCACGGAAAACACCACCATTTCGACCAACATCTTCACCAAATACCAAAACATTTTTATCACGTTTCAATTCATCTTCCAAAGCCTGTGTAATTGCTTTGATCATCGTTGTTTTAGCCATTATGCTTCCTCCTTAGCCGCAAATTTTGCAATTTGTTCCTCTAAAGTCGGTGGTGTTTCGACAAAGACATTTTGCAGATATTCACTCACCTTTTGTTTTGGTGCTTGTTCCGTCTTTTTCATTGCTTCATTGATCTGTTCATTTACTTCTTCAATGTAAGCTTCTTCTTGTTCTTCTGACCAGAGACCTTTTTCATCTAAATAAGTGCGTAATCTTACCAATGGATCTTTCTTTTCCCACTTTGCTTCTTCATCAGCAGTCCGATAACGATGCGGATCATCACCAGAAAGTGTATGTGGGCCAAAGCGATACGTCAACGTCTCGATCAAGACTGGACCATTACCCGCTACACTGTATTTACGCGCCTCGCTCATAACTAAATAGACTGCCAAAGCATCCATCCCATCAACTTGAAGACCTGGGATCCCAGCAGCTAGACCTTTTTGTGCTAAAGTTGGAGCCGCAGTTTGAACCGCTCTTGGGACTGAGATCGCATAACCGTTATTTTGCACAACAAAGATCGCAGGTGCTTTGTAGGCACCAGCAAAGTTGATCCCTTCGTAAAAATCACCTTGGGAAGTACCACCATCACCAGTATACGTATACGCTACATTCTTAGCGCCTTTTTTCTTGAACCCTAAAGCTACACCAGCAGCTTGAACGTATTGAGCCCCGATAATGATCTGTGGTGGTAAAGCAGCTAGATCTTCTGGATATTCATTTCCTAAAACATGCCCACGCGACCATAAGAAAGCCTTTTCCAAAGGTAACCCATGTAAGACTAATTGCGGAACATCACGATAAGCAGGTAATAAGAAATCTGTCTTTTCCATCGCAAATTCAGATGCGATCTGCGAAGCTTCTTCCCCAGCAGTTGGAGCAAAAAAGCCTAAACGCCCTTGACGATTCAACTTGGTAGAACGTTCGTCTAATACACGTGACCATAACATTTGTTTAAACAATTCCACGATCTGTTCATCACTTAGATCTGGGAAAAAGTTTGGATCGATCACTTTGCCATTTTCATCCAAAACTTGAAGCGGTTTAATTTCACTAGGAGAGATCGTCTTTAACGCTTCAAAATCAATTTTTTGTGCCATTTTAAAACTTCCTTTCTTTAAACATAAGGAATCAATCTTATTTTCAATCTTTATATAGCGCTTACATCGTTAATTATAACGTATTGGTCACTGAATGTTAATTTTGTGCACTCCTTAATTTGTTAGCCGATGCCCTAGAAACATTGATTTTGTGCAATATTTTAGGCGTAAACTTTTTTTACCTTGTGGACAATGTTACTTTTATCACAAACATCTGGCTTAAAATATGTTTTAATTTTTTAAATTAAATCACAATATTACCAACCTTTTATCCTGGATCGTTTTATTTGTAACTTATAGACATTAGAACTATAATACCTTTGTAAATATAGAAAGGAAGTTTTAGCTATGACACGCCGTAATGATTCCAAGCTCGAACATCGGCTCGAAGAATACCGTCTAAACGATGCTAGACGTCGTGAGAACGATAAAAAAGAACAAGAAGCGAAAAAACATCGCGAAAAATAAACTTTGATGCTATAATGAAGTCCGAATTTTGTTTTCGGACTTTTTTACATATTTAGAAAGTAGATGAATAAATGGAACTCACCGAAACTAAGCGAAAACTATTTATTTTTACCCTATTAGCAGGTACTTTTACCATGTCGATCAGTCAATCAGCGCTTTCAACGGCTTATCCTGCCTTGATGCACTTCTTTACGGTCGATGCCGCAACGATCCAATGGTTGACGACCGGTTTTATGTTAATGATGTGTGTGATGATGCCAGTCAGCCCGTGGCTTCTCAATAATATTTCTTTTAAACATCTCTATCTCAGTGTCTTAGCCCTTTTTGGGATCGGCACTTTAATGATAATTTTTGCCCCAACTTTTTGGTTTGCACTATTAGGGCGTTTATTAGAAGCTACTGCTGTCGGTATCTTATTTCCGTCATTTCAAACTGTTTTGATGACGATCACCCCTAAAGACAAGCGGGGACAAACTATGGGGGCTGCTGGTTTAGTCATGGGTTCAGCCTTAGCTGTTGGACCGATCATCTCTGGGATCGTCTTAAATTTTTTACGTTGGCAAGCTCTCTTTTGGCTATTTTGCTTTTTAATGCTCGTGATCTTCTTGGCCGCTTGTGTGACGATCAGTGATGTCATGGAGCAAAAACCTTCCCAATTAGATGTCTTCTCATTATTTTATGAAGGCGCTGGGCTAGGCATGGTACTATATGCACTGACTGCCTTTAAAGATCCCGCTCATTTACTATCAAGTGTTCTACTCTTACTCTTAGGACTTGGTTTATTGATAGCATTTTGCCAGCGTCAACTAAAACTGGCAGAACCCCTCTTAGAATTGCAAATCGTTAAATATTTAGATTTTGATATTGGACTATTACTAACCGGACTTTCTTACGTGTCCTTGATCGTCGTCACGATCGTTTTTCCGCTCTATTATCAAAAGATCCTCGGTCTAAGCCCGCTAGCTTCTGGGCTTTCCTTAGTCTTACCTGCTGTTTTACTGAGCGTGTTAAACCCTATCACCGGTAAGCTAGCCGACAAATGTGGCTTTAAACCTGTTCTTTTAGTTGGCGTCAGCATGTTGCTTAGTGGTTGGGCGGGACTTCTCTTATGTCAAGATCACTTGGTACTACCGCTCTTGATCGCCTTTTCAATGGTGATCGAAGGGGGCAATGCCTTTGTCATGATGCCGGCTACAACGCTGGGCGCTAATTCCGTCCCTAAAAACTTGATCGCACATGCAACTGCACTAACGACTACGATCCGCCAGCTCCTTGGTAGTCTAGGGGTCATGGGCGCGACCTTATTGTTGAGCAATGCTGGTCAAAGTATCACCCAAAAATCAAGCTATTCTCGCGTCTTTATCTGCTTTTTACTCATTGAAGCCATAGCTTTAGTCTTAGCGTTGCGCTTAAAAGAAGTTAAAAAATAAGCTAGGAGAGACCCATACAAACGGGGGCTCCTAGCTTATTTACTGTTTCAAAAAATTAAATCTCGGTACCTAAAATCCTAATAAGGATCAGCGATGATCAACTTATCGCTTAATCAAAATCTAGAATGATATTATTGGTCAAAACGTCGGTGTAACTATATGATACGCGTTCAACGGCATTTTCTTCGTGACTTAATTCTACGATAAATACAGCGGGGAAAGTTTCCCGCAAGATTCCATGACGTTTAGTAACTTTTTTGCGCCCAACGTGGGACGTTACCGTTAAACCAGCGCCAATGCAATTGTCGAGCTTGCTCTTGATTTTTACTAATGTAGTTGGCAATGCGCTTCACCTCTCTGTGAGAAACATTGTAACATAATTTTACAAAAATTGCAATTATACCACACCCGAACAAACACTTCAATATTTAAAAGTTATTTTTTGATGATTTTTTCATTGACTAAAGCATCAGCTAATTCGACCATTTGTGCGATCGTTAACTTTTCCGCACGGATCCCAGGTTCGATTTCGACCTTAGCTAAAGCTGTCTGCATTTTTTCTTTGATCTCAGGAGTCTTACCATACATTCCTTGCAAGTTGTTCCAAAGGCTTTTACGCCGATGTAAAAAGATCCCTTTGACCATTTGCTTGAAGAACTTTTCATCAACTGGCTCATAGGTTTGAACGGCTTTTTTCTCTAATACAATGATCGCAGAATCAACTTTAGGTTGGGGAATGAAAACTGTTTTAGGCACGATAAAAGCCACTTTAGCATCCATCTCGTATTGGACCGCCACACTCAAAGAACCGTAATCTTTGGTCCCTGGAACAGCGGCTAAACGATCAGCCACTTCTTTTTGCATCATCACAACGATCCGGTCAAAATCAACTGGGGCTTCCAACAAATGTAAAATGATCGGCGTTGTAATGTAATATGGTAAATTCGCCACCAACTTGATCTTATGTTTTCCATCAAAATTTTTAGCGATCAATTCTACAAGATCGGCTTTAAGTACGTCTTGATGAACGACTGTCACGTTATCATAAGGTGCCAAAGTGTCGGCTAAAACAGGGATCAAACGGTCATCGATCTCTAGCGCCATGACTTGATGTGCATTCTTTGCCAACTGTTCAGTCAAAGCACCGATCCCTGGTCCGATCTCGATCACGTCATCTTCTGGTGTTACGTCAGCAGCTGCCACGATCTTATTTAAAATATTGATATCAGTTAAGAAGTTCTGGCCTAAACTCTTTTTAAATGTCAGACCATAACTCTCCATGATCGCCCGCGTTCTAGTTGGTGAAGCGATCTCTGGTAATTGATTATTCATCGATTTTTCCTTCCTCTACTTGTTCTAAATATCTTAGTGCAGCGGCAAATTCTTCTGGGGTGATCTGAAAGAGGTTCAACCGCTTATAGAGCTGCTTGCCGTTGACATAGCCGATCCGCAAATATTCGCCCAAGATCCGCCGTCTGATCTTGGCTTTAGGACCTGATATCAAGCCCGCTACTGCTAGATCTTCACGACTGATCATTGGCGTTGCATCTGGCTCTTCTGTATATAAATTACGTAAAGCCTCCCGGATCGCCTCTGGATCAGCATGTTCAACGCCAAGACTTCCCTTATGATCTGGAGCAGCAGCTTTTTTAGTCAAAAAAGCATGCTTGACCCCTGGAACAGCTTCTTGGATGATCTTACGGATCTTTTCACCTGAAAAATCAGGGTCGGTAAAGACAATGACCCCACGTTTGTCATGTAATTCTTCGATCTGTGCGAGTGTCTCATCACTGATCGCTGACCCTCTAGTTTCAAGGGTATCTGCATTGACGGCTAAGTTGATCCGCTTAGTATCATCTTTACCTTCAACAACGATAACTTCTTTGATCTTCATCTTATCTGTCATTTTATCTTCAACACTTTCTTTGCATTAGCAGTTGTGATCTGCGCTAATTTTTCAGGCGCGATCTGTCTTTCTTTAGCCAAAAACTCTAACGTATAGCGGGTCATTGCTGGTTCATTGATTTTACCCCGAAATGGCATTGGTGTCAGATAAGGTGCATCGGTTTCAACTAACATATGCTCCAATGGTGTCATTAAAGCTGCCTGTTTTACTTCCTTAGCATTACCAAAAGTCACGACACCACTAAATGATAATTCCAGCCCTAAGTCCAAAAATTTTTCGGCCCAATTTGCATCCCCGTTAAAACTGTGCATGATCCCACCGATCTTTGCGATATCTGCTTCTTTTAAGATCGCATAACAGTCCGCGATCGCATCCCGATCATGGATACTTATCGGAAGTTGTAATTCATGTGCGAGCTTTATTTGACGTTCAAAAACTTCCCATTGGATTTTTTTAGGTACATCACAGTGATAATCAAGTCCGATCTCTCCGAGCGCTTTTACCTTTGGATGAGCCAAAACTTCGCTTAATTTTCTTTCAAAGTTTGCATCGTAGTCTAAAGCACTTTCGGGATGACAGCCAAACGCCCCATAAATATTCGGATATTTTTCAACTAGATCAAGCATGCGCTCCGTACTCGGGGTATCGTAACTGATGACTAACATTTCGGTCACATCTAAAGCTTGGGCCCGCTTTATCACATCAGGAATGTCATTTTTAAATTCAGTAACATTGATATGAGTATGTGAATCAAAAATCTCCATTTTTTTCCTTTCTTACGCTAAAAGGCACACGGTCAGCCCATGTGCCTTCTCTCACTTAATTAGCCAACTAATGATCCGGCTGGGATCTCATCGGGAACAGTTATCAATTGTACCGTATCACCAAATTCAGCTGATAAGAGCATCCCTTGGCTGATCTCGCCTCGCATCTTACGTGGTTGTAAGTTTGTTACCGCGATCACTTTTTTACCGATCAATTTTTCTGGTTCAGGATACCATTGCGCGATACCCGAAAGGATCTGACGTTCACCTTCATCGCCCGCATCCAACCGGAATTTAAGTAGCTTATCGGCACCCTTGACCCGCGAAACATCCTTGATCAAAGCCACCCGTTGTTCAACTTTATCAAATTTATCAAACTTGATCTCTTTTTTCGTTGACTTAAGCTCTGTCTTTTCAGGATCAAATTCAGCTTGAGCTTCGATGGCTTCTTGCATTGCTTTTCTCCCTTTTTGTTTTTCATTTTTAGTCATCTTAGACTTGATATATTCAACTTCAGCTTCGATGTCTAAACGTGGGAAGATCGGTGTTCCCTTCTTAACAACAGTTGTATTTTCTGGGAGAGCAAAATAGTCCACTTCTTTGATCGCCATATTATCTAATGGTAGACCTAATTGAGTAAAGATCTCTTTTGGTGCGTGTGTCATCACTGGTTGTAATAAGATCGCGATCAAACGTAAACTTGCAGCTAAGTGAGCTAGGACACTGTCTAATTCTTCAGCTTTAGCCTCATCTTTAGCCAAGACCCATGGTTCAGTCTCATCGATATACTTGTTAGAACGTGAAACAAACTTCCACAGTGCTTCTAAAGCTACTGCAAAATGCGCTTGATCCATGTTAGTTTCATATTCAGTGATCGCTTCTTTAGCTGACTTTTCTAAATCTAGATCAAATGCAGTAACATTTGAAGTCAACGTTGGGATCACGCCCCCACGATATTTATTGATCATCGCTACAGTTCGGTTCAATAAGTTGCCTAAGTCATTAGCCAAATCGTAGTTGATCTTTTGCACAAAATCTTCTGGTGTGAAGATCCCATCATTGCCAAATGGAACCGCCCGCATCAAGTAATAGCGTAATGCATCTAAGCCATAACGTTTCGTCAACATTTCTGGATAGACCACATTGCCCTTAGACTTAGACATCTTACCGTCTCGCATGACTAACCAACCATGACCGATAATATGTTTTGGCAAGGGAAGATCTAAAGCCATCAAAATGATCGGCCAGTAGATCGTATGGAAACGAACGATCTCTTTACCCACCATATGAACATCAGCCGGCCAATACTTGTTGAAAAGTTCTTGATCCTTGCTGCCATAGCCCAAAGCTGTAATATAGTTACACAAAGCATCGATCCACACGTAGACCACGTGTTTTGGATCATTTGGTACTTTAACGCCCCAATCAAAACTAGTCCGTGTGATCGCTAAGTCTTCTAAGCCAGGCTTGATGAAATTATTCAACATTTCATTTTTACGACTTTGGGGAATGATGAAATCTGGATGTTCATTGTAGTATTCGACCAAACGATCAGCATACTTACCCATCTTGAAGAAATAGGATTCTTCTTCGACCAATTGAACTTCATGCCCAGATGGAGCTTTCCCACCGATCATGTTGCCTTGTTCATCCCGATAAACTTCGGCTAATTGTGATTCAGTAAAGTATTCCTCATCCGAAACAGAATACCAACCCTTGTAAGAGCCAAGATAGATATCACCCTTATCCAAAAGTTTTTGGAAGATCTTTTGGATCGCTTCTTCATGATATTCATCCGTTGTTCGGATAAATTTATCATTTGTGATCTCAAGCTCTTGCCATAATTTTTGGATCGCTTCAGCCATCATATCAACATATTCTTTAGGCGTCATATTCAAGTCTTGGGCTTTTTGTTCGATCTTTAACCCGTGTTCATCTGTCCCTGTCAAAAAGAAGACATCAAAATCTTGCAGACGTTTGTAGCGTGCTAAAACATCGCAAGCGATCGTTGTATATGAGTTACCGATGTGTAGCTTTCCTGATGGGTAATAGATCGGCGTTGTAATGTAATATGTCTGTTTATCAGCCATTAACTAGTCATTTCCTTTCGCTTAAAACTGCTATTAGTGCAAGTTTATCATCGTCAAATTTTCAATAAAAATAGTATAACATAACCACGTACCTATTATTAGCTGTTTCAAGTAAAAAAACAGGGACTAGGCATATTTATGTGCAATTTTGCCACAAGTAGCGGCTACGATCGCGGCCAAAAGATCATCGATAAAGGTGTTGACGTGTTCGGGACTCGTATCGAATTTCTTGATGATCCCAGATTTTACGCGGTCAAAATACCCAAAATTGGTAGCTCCGATCGTACCGTAGATATTGGCGATCTGTAATGCTAAAGTTTCATCGACCCCAAAAACTCCCGAATCATTTTCGATGATCTCGGCCAATGGTGAAGCTACTTTTCCTTCTTCTGTCAAACGATCGAGCTCTAACATGACCATTGCATTATTCAATAATTCCCGCTTGTGCATCACATCATTGACATCTTTTTTGCATTCTTCTAAGGTCAAGCCTAATTCAAAGTCCTTTTGGGTCTCATAAACCAACTTAGCCAATTCATCTAAACTGACACCGCGTTTAGCTAAGCGTGCGATCACAAATTCATGTGCCTTAGTATCAGGATATTTAAAGTTTTTTTGATACATTGAAATACCTTCTTTTTATTAACGTAATAAGTAGTCTACACCTAGAGTGGCTAAAAGTTTAGTAACTGGCATCGCATAGAGTTCTTTAAATTTTTCAGCAGGTTTTTCACCTAGGTCTGGTAAGATAAATGAATTTTGGCCATCGACCTTAAAGCGACCAACATAGGCTGATTTAAACGTCAAATTCTCTTGCCAAGGTGTATGATAAAATTCAAATAGTGCACTTGTTTCCAAGCGTAATTGCCGTTCACTCAAAACAGGTGTTATTGTGATGAAATCGTTTAAGTGCATAGGTAATAAATTCCATTCGCTGAGTTGTTTATCAAATGATTTCCATAAACGTACCACACCACGTCGCACTTCAAAAGCCGTCTTAAGTGACTTTTCTGTCATGACTGCATAGAGTTTTTGAGCAGCAGCTAAGGAGAGCGGGTAGTTTTTTTCCAATTCCGGCAATACTTGCGCTAGATCATCAGCAAAAAAGACCAAAGCATCTATTAACGTTACCGTCCGTAAGACCATCCATTCATCGCGTTTTCCTTTTGGTTCAGGCTTTAAGATCGCTAAAACACCTTTTAGATATAACTTTTCGATCCTATCATCTACAAAACCTAATTTTCGCTGTTTAGCATAGACTTTAGTGTGTAAGACCGTATCATATAGGTCGATCCCGGCTAGCATAAATTTATGATCTTTATTCGTATCGCCAGTCGTCAAATTAAATGCTACTTGTGGTGTCTTGTCTAGCATCAATAAAAAGTGCAACAATTCATGCGCGACTGTATAATCTGGATCGGTCTGATCATAAACATCAACTTTTAATTTGCCCCCATGTAAATAGTGTTGGGCTTGATCATGGCGTAAATAGCCCACTTTTTTTGGTTCTTTAAATTCGATCTCGACTCCAGCGGGGAATTTCTCCTCAACTTGGGCGATCAATTCTTGTGTTTTAGTTGTCAAATCATTTTTGTTCATGATCATTTCCTCTTATCTCTTCTAAAATCTGCTTAGCTGTAGCAGAATCACGCGCTTTTTTAGCTAATAATCCCGCTACGACAGCTGAAACTTCACTCGGGCTGGCTCCCACTGCGACTGCTAAGCTTTTTAATTGTAACTTCATATGGCCCTTTTGGATCCCATCAGTCACTAAGGCATATAGCGCTGCTAAATTTTGTCCTAAGCCAACCGCAGCCACGATCTTCTCTAATTCTTTAGCATCTTGTAATTCTAAAAGTCGATGGTTAAGTTTCACTAAAGGTACGATCGAGACCGAGCCACCAACTGATCCTAGGGGCAACGGCAATTCTAGTTCACCGATCAACTTATCACCCTTGACTTGCCAAGTACTCAAGCCTTGGTAACTACCATTACGCGTTGCATAAGCATGCGCTCCGGCTTCGATCGCCCGCCAGTCATTACCACTGGCGATCACGACTGCATCGATCCCATTCATGATCCCTTTATTATGCGTTGTGGCTCGATAAGGATCAAGCTGAGCTAACCGGCTAGCTGTTGCGATCTTTTGTGCGATTTTTTCTCCTGCTAACTCGCCTTTAGTCAGTTCAGAAACCGGGATCTCACAAGTGACTTTTACTAAACAGCGGGTCGCATAATTGGATAAAATACTCAACAAGATCTCTGTATCAAGTTCAGTTCGCAAATAACTCGCACAAGCCTCTAACATCGTATTCAACATATTAGCGCCCATTGCTTCTTTAACATCGACGAGCAAATCAAGCGAGATCAGATCTGGAGCTAAGATCCGCACTTTGATCTCACGGGCACCACCCCCGCGACAAACGATCGATGGATGAGCTTCATTAGCTAATTGAAGTAATTTAGCTTGCTTTTGTTCAAGTTCTTGGGCCAATTTAGTGGCGTCTTTGACCTGTTCGATGACGATCTGCCCGATCATCAAGCGTTCTTTTAGTTCACTTGTAAAACCTCCGCTTCGCTTGACGATCGCAGCTCCATGACTGGCAGCTGCGATCACCGATGGCTCTTCAGTCACCATTGGGATCAGATATTCTTTTCCATCAATGACATAATTCAACGCTAAACCTTCCGGGATCTGATACTGCGTGATAAAGTTTTCGATCATCGTATCCCCCAATGTAAGATCAAGTTTGGGATCTATCAAAGAGTCCACTTCAGCTTGCGTCAATTTTTTTTGTTGTACTAAAATGTCTAGCCGTGTCTGGCGATCTTTTTGATAGTATTTGCTAAATCCGTTCATAATATATTTCCTCAGATCTCTATTCTGTTATCCGTTAGACCCTTTTAGTTTAAGCATTATCACTTAAAAACACAAGTAACAAACCAAAAAAGCAAGGGAAATTGCTCCCTTGCTCAAAAATATCTCAGTTAAAGATCGAAGTCTTAAAACTATCAGTCAGAGCATGATATTCGACCATGATCGCCTTCTTTAGATTATCTACGTTGACAGCTCGCTTACCCGCACGCATCAATAACATATCAGCTGCACTTGCTTGATCCATCAGCGTCTGTAACTTAGCAAACGAATCGATCGTTTCTTGTTTCTTGTTGTACGTGATCGTGATCGCTCTTAAATTATCTTTTTTAGCGATCCGTTCATTGAACATCGCTTTTTTGAATTCAGCATAATTTGCATACTCTGTGCCCCAGATCTGTTCAAAGATATAAGCATCGCTAAAGACCTCGCCTTCAGCTTCAGCTTGATTTTTATATTGGTTGGAAACGTACGGGATAAAGCCATCTTCCCAACCACGATCTGCTAAGAGTTCAAAAGCTGTCTTTCTAAAGAGCAAGCCCCCAACACTGCCGTTATCGTTTTGAAGTCCAGCATAGATCGGAGCGTACAATGGAACTGTCATATAAGTGTTCTTACCATAACTTCCACCACTAAGACTGCGTGCAACAACGATATTATTATCGATCAGGCTTTCCCAATTTGTCAGTTTGATACTTTCAGCATAAGTCAGACCACTATTAGTGATCTTATCTTGTTTAGCATTCGTATCATAAGTGATCTGGCGCAGATATTGACGCCGATCGTCATTGCTCATCGCTATGATCGCTTGGGCTTCCGCATAATCAAGTAGGTAGGTAACATCAAAAACACCTTTCATATAGCGTTTGAGATCTGCACTCGAAGTAAAATCACTAAAACTACTTGCTTGTGTCAAATTCTTTTTATTTGACCAATCAAAAGCCAAGTTCAAGCCATATTGCCCCTGTCCTGGAGTAGAAGGCACTTCTAGTAGCCCCATCGCAAAAGTCTCAGCTCCCATCTCTTGGCGACGACCATAGCCATTAAAATAAACAGCTCCATCTAGATTATGCGTCATTTCATGAGAACTTACAGCTACACCATAATCACTCAACTGGCCATCAACTACAAAATGGACTAATGAACCAGTTGCATAGGCCCCGACTCCATTAGGCGCATACATCTTACCCACTGGAGCAAAGAACTCATAAACCCCAGATACCGTTTTATCGAACTTATCGACCCAGCGATTCTTCCAATTGCCTGTTTTTGTATTATCAATGATCCAATATCCATCCCAGAGCGGAATATCGCGTGTGAGCAATTGATCTTTCACTTTATCATCGACGATACGATACCAAGTATCATAGTAATCCGCCATGATCTGTGCATACTTATCGACAGCTCGATCAATATTAGCTTGTTTAGCTGCATACACAGTCGGATCACTTTTAAGTGCTTCATCGATATAACGCTCATAGATACCAAATGAAACTGTTGTCATCGTCGTGAACATAAACATATTTTTCTCACTTAAGTTCAGAAGCGGTAAGAGATAGTTTCGATATTCCAAACGATTTTTGCCCTTCAGGCGATCATATATCTGAACTGTCGCATCAGGCACTTGTTTAGATGCTGCTTCATAAACATACGCTTTAGTCGCTCCCTTGAACCACGTGTTGTCATCTAACTGTGGGGCAAACAAACGGCGATTATGCTCTAAATAGGTAACGACATCTTGATCACCTGTCAGCAGGCTAAAAAGAGCTGCATATGTCGCATAATTATTTTTGACCGCTAATTTTGTTCCCAGCTTAGAAAAGTCACTTAACCATGACAAAATATCTACTTTCTTACCGTAAAAATCTGGATAATAAGCTGCGAGCGCATGCAGATCTAACTCACCATAATTGATGTGATATAACCGTTCCAAATAAGCCAACGCTAGTGTCAATTCTAGTTTCTTAGCTTCTAACTTCTGTTTGAGATCTTCACGGATCACCGCAGAAGTTAGATCAACGACAGCCATTGAAGTCGTCAAAGAACCCAATTGAGCTTTGATATCTTTTTGGACTTTGGCAAATGCATCTTGAAGATACAACTCATTTAGCTGTTCGATCCGCAATTGTTCTGCCGCTTTAGCTTCGATCGCAGCAGTTTTTTCAGCCGTCAACACTTCAGTTGGATGCATTTTTTTATAATTTTCAAGGGCTGTTTTTTTAGCCTTCTTCAAACTATCTTCTGCTGGCTGTAGAGCCAAACTTGCCGTTGTTTCTGCAGCATAATAGTCCAATGTTTGGTAAGCAGTAACGACTTCTGTGAGTAGATCATTCCACGCTCCACCCAATTGATATGGTGTGTAGAGTAGTCCATTAGCAAATTGGTATTCACTGATATTAGTTTGTTTATACTCACCTAAGGACTCAAGTGCTACTTGGGTCACCGTTTCATCAGCAAAATGAAGCAACAAGCTCGTCAATTGGCCCGGATCAACGACTGAATCACCAACCACTTTTCCAGCTTTCATTGGGACAACTGCCGTCAACGCGGTCGTATAAAGTTTATCGCTTGGTAAGACTTTATTTCCATATTTCAAAATAGTATACCGATCATAAAATGGCAGTAATTTTTCCATATTTCTGTAGACTAATTCGCGCTCAGCTTGATAATTTGGTAGTTGCGAATAATCGATAATTTGAGCTACGGTCGCAGCTTTCCATGTTGGAGCAGCGACTTGCCAATTTTGGAGCATTTCCTTGGCGGTCGCTTCAGTGATTGCAGCCGGATAATCATTAGTCAGGCCACTTGCGACCTCAGAAACATAGTATGTCTTTTGATGAGGTGGCCTTTTGAAATCAACATCACCGTGGAAAATATAACCATTTTCCATCTTAACTGCACTTATCGCATCAACAACTCGTCCGTTTGTCCAAGCACTTCCGATCAGACCACCAGCACGTTTTACTAGACCATCATTTTTTATCGTCCCTGTAGCATAACTCTTTTCGACCACGCCACTTGCCAAACGTCCGACTAAGCCACCAACATTATCATTGGTATTATGGACCTTAGCTGTCAGATAAACATCCGCAAAGCTACGCGCGATCCTAGAATTTTCAGCATATCCAACTAAACCACCACCTTGATCATAAGCATTACCTGTCAAGGTGATCGTACCAGTAAATGATGCTCGTGAGATCTGCGTATTATTTTTGATACGTGCTGCTAAGCCACCAGTTGTTTGTGTTGAAGCGATCGTACCTTTTATATTGACATCACTGATCAAAGCCCCATCTAAGATACGGGCTAAACTACCAGTGTTAGCAACATTATCAGTGATCGCAACATTTTCTAACAAGATATTTGCTATCGTTCCCCCTTTGACCACATTAAACAGTGGTTTATTTAAATTGGAGATCGTATAGGAATTACCAGCTTTACTACGCAAAGTTCCGCTAAACGTCTCAGTGATATAATCTGCATCTGAGCTAGCAAAGCCTAGAGCATCCAAATCGGCCGCGAGGATAAAGTCTCCCGTTGGATCAGCTTTTATCGCCTTGATCAACTCAGCAAAGTTGGTGTATTCATTTGAAACTTCTGTCTTATCGATCAAAAAAGTGTGTCCCGTAGAAAAATCACGTTTGTCAGCTTGATAAGTCACCAATTCGGGGGTCGCGATCGTAGCTTGATACTTAGTCTTTTCACCTAGCTTGATCTCTTCAAATGAAGTGACCGGTAAATACCAATCTTTTTGTTGGCGTGACACGATCTTAGCAACATATTTATTAGGATCAGTTGGCAACTCAGCTAAACTAGAGACTAACTCTAGACCACCATTTTTTCCTAATTGGTATAAGCTGATATTATCAACATTTTTCAGCTCAACTTTTTTAGGTGTCAATTCCACCGTGATCGGTTTTAAGTTCTCAGTCTGATCACCTTGACCAATATCATAAGTGTACTCTGTTTCGAGTCGATAATTCGTATTGTAAGTTAGATCAGCAAAAGTCGTCGTTAAGGTAGTCAGATCAACTAATTTTTCAGTTATTTTTTCATTTTCTTTGTATAAGCTTACTTTTATAGTCTGTAATTTCTTATTAGGATCAGTTACAGTATAGCTAACAGTGGCTACTCTATTATCAACAGACTCGTCTGTCCTAACGAGCTCGACTAATGGCTTAGCATATAACTTAGTTCCTTTTGCAACGACCTCATTTACTGGTACTTTGGTGATCTCATCACTCTTTTCTACACGTGCGAGCTCTTTTCCATTAGTATCGCGTGTCACCTCATACACGATCGTGCGCTCGCCTGCTTGACCCGCTGTTTTGACGACTGTTGTTCCAACAAAAAGTTCGGGATCGCTTTGGATCTCACTTGTATATGGGATCTTCTCCACCAAAACTTCTTCTGCCACTGTGGTTTTTGGCTTTGTCCCTCGTACGATCACTTCTGTTACTGGTGCTTTTGTTATGGCGTTGCTCTTTTCTATCCGACTTATTTCTTTTCCAGTGGCATCACGTGTCACTTCATACACGATTGTGCGCTCACCTGCTTGACCCGGCGTTCGTAGGCTTGTCGTTCCTTCAAGTAACTCTGGATCTGCCACATATTGGGTCTCATAGCCCACTGACTCAACTTTGCTTTCTTCGCTTACCGTCACTTTTGGTTCTTCTGGTTCTTTGACTTTTGTACCACGGGCGATCACTTCTGTTACTGGCGCTTTGGTTATAATGTTGCTCTTTTCTACCCGACTTATTTCTTTTCCTGTGGCATCGCGTGTCACTTCATACACGATCGTGCGCTCGCCCGCTTGACCTGGCGTTCGTAGGCTTGTCGTTCCTTCAAGTAACTCTGGATCTTCTATATACTGTGTTTCATAGCCCACTGACTCGACTTTGCTTTCTTCGCTTACTGTCACTTTTGGTTCTTCAGGTTCTTTGACTTTTGTACCTTGGGCGATCACTTCTGTTACTGGCGCTTTCGTTATAGTGTTACTCTTTTCTACGCGACTTATTTCTTTTCCTGTGGCATCACGTGTCACTTCATACACGATCGTGCGCTCGCCTGCTTGACCCGGCGTTCGTACGCTTGTTGTTCCTTCAAGTAACTCTGGATCTGCCACATATTGGGTCTCATAGCCCACTGACTCGACTTTGCTTTCTTCGCTTACCGTCACCTTTGGTTCTGCTGGTTCTTTGACTTTTGTACCTTGGGCGACCACCTCTGTCACTGGCGCTTTCGTTATAGTGTTGCTTTTTTCTACGCGACTTATTTCTTTTCCTGTGGCGTCACGTGTCACTTTATACACGATCGTGCGCTCGCCCACTTGACCTGGCGTCCGTAGGCTTGTCGTTCCTTCAAGTAACTCTGGATCTTCTATATACTGTGTTTCATAGCCCACTGACTCGACTTTACTTTCTTCGCTTACCGTTACTTTCGATTCTTCAGGTTCTTTGACTTTTGTACCTTGGGCGACCACTTCTGTCACTGGCGCTTTCGTTATAGTGTTGCTCTTTTCTACGCGACTTATTTCTTTTCCTGTGGCATCGCGTGTCACTTCATACACGATCGTACGCTCACCTGCTTGACCCGGCGTTCGTACGCTTGTTGTTCCTTCAAGTAACTCTGGATCTGCTACATACTGGGTTTCGTATCCCACTGGCTCAGTCTTGGTTTCTTTATCCACTGTTTGTGTTGTTTCTTCAGGATTTTCTGGTTTATCCATTCCAGTTACTGGTGAGTCAGTGTTCGATATTTTATCACTATTTGGAACTAATTTTTCTGTAACTGGTCGTGTAGTCGGTACTGACTCTTCATGATGCTTGATATCACTAACTAGAAGATAGCCAATATATTGATAACCAACATGTTGTGTTGCTATTTCTGGTAGCTCTTCATCTTCTGCTACCAAATAAGCTCGGTCATAATTGCTTAACTCGGCAAAACTTGGACTAGCACTAACCACCGAGCTTCCTACTCCTACTACAGTTGAAGCCACAATTATAGCTGTCAAAAAGCGATATTTACGTCCCCGTCTTGGAAGTACTCCTAGCCCCATGATCAGTGCACCAGCTCCAAACGCCCCTAGTTCCCAAGGCATTTCAAGTTCTCCCGTTTGTGGTAAATGCTGCGTTGCCACCGGACGATAAACTAGATAATAAACTTGATCACTGCTGACTTTAGTCTTAGGTGGATTATCATAAATAACTTTTGCTCTTTGTTCTGAGGTCAAGCTAGCCTCAGTTACATGCTGAAATTTGATCTGATACTGTTCTTTTTTCTTTGTTCCGATGTGAGTAGCTACTATTTCATCTCCTTGGATAACTGCAGGAGTCCCGAAAACAAATATCGTCCCAACTAAAACAGAACAAACTCCCTGTGAGAATTTTCTGATCGCAAATCGCTGTTTTTGCTCACCTATTTGCCACTTCGAGCGGTTTGACTTAGACATAATTTTCTCCTTTCACAATTCACAGAATAAATTGCTACAAAACTTAAGTTAAAATAATTAATTTTTCCTAAAACCCTTTCATCCTGTTAAATTAACATATCTCAGAACATTTCAGCAAGTTTTTGAGCCAGTTTTACCTTAATATGTTTTAAACGCTACCATTCTGCTATAATATTAACCATGAACACTAGGTATTTTCTAAAAAACATGAGGTGGCTCAAATGTCAAAGCAAAAAAAATTCTATCTACTACTGCTCAGTACTTTTCTAGGCTTATTTTGCCTAAATTTAAGATCAAATGTAGTTGTAGCACGCTCTTCTTTTACCATGGGGATCTTGGAAAATGATAAGCCCTACAGCTATAAAAATGATCAAAATTGGCAAGGCTTTTCTATCGAATTAGCCCATCAATTAGAAGAGGTCACTGACACCAAGATAAACTTCAAAGCTTATTCGAGCCAAGAAAAAATGCGGACTGCTTTAAAAAAGGGGCAGATCGACTTCATCTTAGGTGATAAAGCTAATTTTTCTAAGAGTTATCAAAGTACCAAAGCTTTTCTCTACCCTAAAAATATTCTCTTTACCCGCCACGATTCTAAGACAAAAAAACTAGATAAAATGTTGCATAAAAAAGTTGGTCTGCTAAAAAGTGCCCAACAACAAGCTCTCCTAAAAGAACTTGGTTTAAAGCCCGTCGTTTTTGCTGATCCAACAAAACTGCTAGAAGCCCTGGAAAAAACGCAAATATCAGCTGGGATCCTAAGTGACTACAACTACCATGCCCTCTTAAAAGCTGAGCCCACATTAGCTAAAGCCCCGACCACGGCTACCAAGGCTGAAGAAAATGCTGTTTTGCACCGCATCTCAGATCCTAACGTCTTAGCACTGTCTTTGAGTTTTATCACCCATAATCATCCCAAGATAAACGAAACTTTAACGGAAGGGATCAATGAGTTGCGCTCTACCGAAAAAATCGCTGAGCTTTCACAAAAATATTTCACCAAGGATCTGACCTTAAATTAAAAAGCGATCCACTGCCATAAATTTCATAGCAGTGGATCGTTTTATTTTTGTAACATCGAATATAAGACACCTTCACGCACGCCACTTTCTGAAAAAATAATTTCAGGGATCTGTAAGTATTCTAACAAAAAGGCAACTGGCGTCAGACCACCTATGATGATATCTGCTCTAGGTGCCTCGCTTCCCAAAACGGCTTTTCTTTGCATAACATCTTTACCGAGCCAATCTGTATATGTCTCTAAAAACATATACGTAGATAATTTCAACCCGTGGATCTGCTTAAATTCATCTTTACCCGACCGTAGTAACTCTTGGCGCGCAACGGTGCGATTGGCTCCGCCTAATAAAACTAGGGGCAACCCTTTTCCTTCCTTTAACCAAGGGAGCTGATGGTACTTATAATTTAAAAAGCGGCTAAAAGAAAAAAGGTCGCGAGCACTGATCTTATCAGCCGCATGAAATTTCTCAGTCAAACTGACAGCCCCATAAGGAATGCTGATATAATTCATGGCTTTTCGATCTTTAACTACAACTAATTCAAAACTCCCCCCACCCATGTCACAGATCACGCAATCTTTGACAGTCAAAGTATTGATCACCGCTAGATAATCATAATAGGCTTCTGAACTTCCTGAAAGCACTTCAACATCAATATTCGTAACTTCCTTGACTTGTTGTAAAAATTCGCTTTGGTTTTGCGCCTCACGCACAGCTGCTGTGGCGATCCCACGAACTGACACGTTAGGCAGGTCGCGATAAATTTTTTTAAATTTCAACAATGCACCTAAGGTCCGCTGAATAGCTTGCGGTTGCAAGATCTTTTGACCATCGCTTTGCCCCATCCCTTCAGCTAAACGCGTCATCTCCTTAGCTCGTTTGACCTCCTTGAAACTACCATCAGGCGCGATCTGTGTGATCGACATGCGCGTCGAATTAGAACCAAAATCAAGCATCACTAAATTTTTCAAATTCCACACCTCGACTTATTTAAGTACCTTTATCTTATCACATTTTTCTCAGAAATCATTAATATAAATATTTTTCTTACAAAAAAGACTGACACCAGCCAGTCTTTTTCATTAATCAAAATAATTTACCCCAATAGCAGCCCGCACTTCAGCTAAAGTTTGTTCTGCTACCGCATTTGCTTTTTGGCTACCCTCTTTTAGCATTGCATAAACACTAGGGATATCCTGAGCGAATTCTTCCCGGCGTTTTCTGATCGGTCCTAAGTTTGCTTCGAGTACTTCGTTTAAGTAACGCTTGATCTTCACATCCCCAAGACCACCAGCTTGGTAATGTTCTTTTAATTCAGCTACTTTTTGCTTGTCTGGATCAAAAATATCCAAATACGTAAAGACCATATTACCTTCGATCTGCCCAGGATCTTCAATATGGATATGGTTAGGATCAGTGTACATTGACATTACTTTTTTGCGTAAAGTATCTGCATCATCAGCTAAATAGATCGCATTGCCTAAAGATTTACTCATCTTAGCGTTGCCATCAAGCCCTGGTAAACGCCCAGATCCCTTAGGTGGAAAGACCCCTTGTGGTTCGACTAAAACTTCTTTGCCGTAGATCGAGTTAAAACTACGTACGATCTCACGGGTTTGTTCCAACATTGGTTCTTGGTCATCACCTACTGGGACCAAATTAGCTTTAAACGCAGTAATATCAGCTGCTTGACTCACAGGATAAGTGAAAAAGCCAGCTGGGATCGAGCGTTCAAAGTTCTTTTGCGCGATCTCTGTTTTAACAGTCGGATTGCGTTCTAAACGTGAAACAGTAACTAAATTCAAATAATATAGGTTTAATTCTGCTAAAGCAGGGATCTGTGATTGCACAAAGATCGTTGATTTAGTAGGGTCGATACCTACTGCCAAATAATCCAAGGCGACTTCGATCAATGAATTTTTGATCTTTTCTGGATCGCGAGCATTATCCGTCAATGCTTGTTGATCAGCGATCATGATAAAGGTGTCATATTTACCCGTATTTTGCATCTCGACCCGATTTTTTAGCGAACCGATATAATGTCCGATATGCAATTTACCTGTGGGACGATCCCCCGTCAAAATAATATCTTTTGCCATAATATTTTCCTTCCTTAACCTGAGCGTTTAAACAGGTCAGATACTAAAAAACGCCCTAATACCATAAAGATATTAGGACGAATTACCGTGGTGCCACCTAACTTGCAAAAATGCCGCTCATTTACTTATCTAGTTGTCTTCTCGCGGCATCCAATTCATAAAGTCGTGCATCGTCTCAGCTAATCGATGCCTCTCTGTTAGGTGACTCACTACTACTTACCGTTCAGCGAAGGTTACTTTTATTGTAGTTGATGTTTTCCAAACTGTAAAGTATCTTAGAAAGTAATTTTTTGACCATTTTCTTTGACTTCGTAGCTATAAGTCGCTAGATCGACCTTTAGTTCACTTACTGTTTGTCCATCAGCACTGGTACGCTTAATATTAAAGCTATTTTTAGCAGATGTTGTGATCTCAAACTTTCCATCTAATTCAAATGCTTTTGAACGATTGCGATAGGTAAATAATTTAAGTAAAGCTACCACGACGGGGCGTTTCACTTCGCGCGCGATCTCTTCATTACTGTAATAGTGACGATTGATATTACGCCCTTCTTTTGTTTTTTCTAATAATTCAATATCATTTTTTCCTGCTAAAAGCCCGACATAATAAACTTGAGGGATCCCTGGTGCAAAAGCTTGGATCAAGCGACTGATAAAGTATTTTTTATCATCATCACCTAAGGCTGAATAATAAGTCGTGTTGATCTGATAAATATCTAAATTATTGTATTCAGCTGTTGAATATTTACGTTTGACATTAGCCCCGATCTCATAAAGTTTATTAGTCGTAAGCTCGATCTCTTCATCTGTCAAAATATCTTTGACATCGACAACACCGATCCCATCGTGAGTATCAAGCGTCGTAAATTGCTTCATTGGACTATCGCTCAACCATTCAACTAGCCGAGTCGCATCTTGACTATAAAGCGTATATAACACGACCATTGGTAAAGCAAAATCATACGTAAAGTAGTTATGTTGCGTCAATTTCCGTTGGATCGTATAGTGTTCATGGATCTCTGGTAAGATCACCGCACCTTTTTTAGCTACGATCGCTTGAACTTCATCTAATAATTCCCAGATCTCAGGCTCGACAAAGAAATCATTTGTGTCAAGTTTTTTTATAGCATAGGCAAATGCATCTAAACGAATGATCGTTGCCCCATGTTTTATCAATTGATAAAGTGTTTGCTTGATAAATTCTTTTGTTACTTTTGCTTTAACGTCTAGATCGATCTGCTCTTCTCCAAAAGTATTCCACAAGTATTCACTACTACCATCAGCAAAGGTTATCTTTTGTTTAGGCGCACGGTCTTTTCGCTTATAGATCAGATCAACATCTTCTTTAGTCGGACGTCCTTTAGGCCAAAATTTATCCCAGCTCAAGAATAAGTCACGATACGGACTTTCATCTTTATTGGCTTGAAGATCTTTATAGTATTTTGACTGCCGTGAGATATGATTGATCATAAAATCAAACATCAGATAATATTTTTCACCTAACGCTTCAACATCGTCCCAAGCCCCAAAAGCGGGATCGACTTTTGTATAATCGACTGGAGCAAAACCACGATCACCTGTTGAAGGAAAAAATGGCAGTAAATGTATGCCCCCAACGGCATCTTTGAAGTGAGTCGCTAAATTTTTTTGCAGATCGGCCAAATTTTCGCCTAAACTATCTGCATATGTGATCAGCATCATTTTATTTTCTAATTTCATCTACATTACTCCATTCTATTTAACAGCACCGTTACTCATACCGGCAATAATATTTTTTTGGAAGATCAAATAGACGATCGTGATCGTAATGATCCCGATCACATACGAAGCAAAACTTGGTCCGTAATCGTTGAAATATTGACCAGTATAGTTGTATTGGAATAGTGGCAAAGTCCATAATTTACTATCTTTATTCAAGATCAATAACGGTAACATGAAATCATTCCAAAACCACAAAGCATTAATGATCAAAGTTGTAGCATGCATCGGTTTTAACATCGGAAAGATGATCTTAAAATATGTGGTAAACTTGTTAGCACCATCGATCTGGGCCGCTTCATCTAGTCCCTCTGGAATACTCATTTTGATGTAACCGACATATAAGAACAATGTTTGTGGGATCGCATAAGTAAGGTATAGCAATACTAACCCCCAAATATTAGCCCAACCGAGCTTACTCATCATTACTGTGATCGGGATCATGATAACTTGAAATGGAACAAAGATCCCTAAGATCAATAACAGATACATAATGCTATAAGCTTTCTTTTTAGACATATTTCGTGCGATCGAATAAGCAGCCATCGGAACAAAGATCATGACTACCACGATGGATAAGATCGTTACGATCGTTGAATTTAAGAAATAATCCCCGATCCCATCACTAAAGAGACGTTTGTAGTTGTCTAGCGTCCAAGGATCAGGCCAAGCAAAGAAATTATCCATGATCTGCTTAGTCGTCTTAAATGAACTCAAAACTGTATAAAGTAGTGGCAATAAGATCAAGATCCCACCACTTACTAAAAGAAGATAGCTCCAAAAATTACGGTTATTTTTTCTTCCATGATCTCTCCTCCTTACTTATCGATTTCATATTTACTTGAGATCTTGATCTGGATAAAGGAGACGATCGCGATCAAGATAAACAAAACGAGCGCGATCGCATTGGCATATCCGTATTGATTATTATTAAAGGCATAGTTATAGACCAATAATCCTAAAGAAGTCGTGGCATCACTTGGACCACCACTTGTCATCGCAAAGATCTGATCAAAGGCGGTCAGACCTGATTTGAGCGCCATAATAAAGACGATCGAGATACTTGGTAATAGGTAAGGCAATTCGATCTTCCAAAAGATCTGGTGCCGATTTGCGCCATCAACTTTAGCAGCTTCTCTGATCTCTTCTGGAATACTTTGTAAGCCCGCTAAAAAGATGATCACTGGCATTGCGATCCCTTGCCATAAGAGGACAAAGATCACTGCAAAAACAGCTCCACCTGGTGTCCCCAATAAGCTCGTCTCTAAGAATTCAAGGCCTAACAGTCTACCAAGTGTTGGGAGTCCGTAGTTGAACAACTGTTTAAAGACTAACGCGACTGTCAGACCTGATAAGACCGCTGGGAAAAAGAACCACGCTCTAAAAAATGTTTTCCCCTTGATCTTTGAATTCAAAGCTTTAGCTAACACGATCCCTAAGCAGATCTCACCTGCGATCAAGCAGACCGTCAGGATCAAAGTAAATCCGATCGCTTTTAAAAATTTTTGATCTCCCAATAAGATCTCATAGTTTTTTAAACCGACAAAATTAAAGTTATAAGTCAACCCTGTCCAGTCCGTCAAACTGTAAAATGCACCTTGAAGCATTGGAAAATAAAAGAAGATCAGCTGTAAGCAAAGTGGTACGAATAAAAAGATCCAGCCCCAATTTTTCTCAATAAATTTTCGTTGTTTCATCGCTATCCCTCTCGATCATTAGAAACTTTCATTGGATTAAAGAACGTATTCAATGAATCCACCATCTCTTGTTTGTCACCGTTCATCAAATAATTAGTCGTCAAGTTGAAGAAATCATTTTCACTCGTCCAATCTTGCGCTAGCCAGATCATTTGGTGTTTAGTGAAGGCCAACTTGGATAAACCATACAACGGTGAATTTGGGCCGGCTTCTTTGACACCCTTGACAGCTACGGGACTTCCATCAACATCATAATATTTTTGCATTGCTTTTTTAGTCGTCATATAAGCTACAAATTTTTGGGCTGCCGCTTTATTTTTTGAATTTGCTGAGATCGAAAGAGCTAGATCCCCTGATCCAACTGTCAATTCTTGCCCAGGCTCATTACCTGGAAAAGCAAACGTTCCGATTTCAAAAGCTGGTTTTTGTTGCTGGATCATCGCTAACGCCCAGGAACCATTGGGCATGATCAAACTCTTTTGTGAGGCAAACGAAACAACTGCATCGTTATAGCTTGCCCCACGCCAATTCTTTTGCGCAGCATCTTTCATCCGTAAAAGATCTAAGCGTTCAAAGTCCTCCTTGAGATACTTATTATCGACTTTTAAAGCATTAGGCTTCGAATAGCGTAAAAGTTCATTTGCTTGTTTACCTCCACCAGTCACCGTCGCTAACGCTAACTGGTGATACCCGTTCAACGTCCACGGTTCTGTACCTGCGATCGCAAAAGGTGTTTGCCCCTTTGCGATCAATTCTTTGACTAAGCTCTCAAACTCAGCCCAAGTCTTTGGCTCACTGACACCTAATTGCTTAAAAGCTGTCTTATTGTAAAAAAAGCCATAAACATTAGTAGATAATGGAACGTTATACACTTTACCGTTTACTTTAAAGCGTTTTTCAAAATCATTTTTGATGTTTTTCAAATAGCCTTGATCTGAAAGATCTTCAAAATAACCCGCCTTAGCCCATTCTTGAAAATCGATATTTTGTGGATAAATATTGACCACATCAGGCATATCACCTGCTAAAACACGTGTCTTCAAAACAGTCCCTGCATTCGGAACATCCGTCAACTTCACATGGATATCAGGATTCTGCTTTTCAAAATCCTTAATGATCTCTTTTAAGGTCGGCGACATCTCTTTTTTCTGGTTAAAATACTCGATCGTGACCTTATCGCTTGTTTTGGCTGCCTGCTCATTATTGCCACAGCTCGCTAAACTAACGCTTAATCCCAAAATACCTACAACACTTAATAATCCTTTAAATAAGCGCATTTGCTCTCTTCCTTTCACAAATATGATTGTAAACGTTTTCTATAATGCTATTATAGAAATTTTTTTAGTAAAAAAGAATGGTAAAACTGTGTTATAATATGTCATAATGATTACAAAACATTTTGACATAAGGTGGAGGTAAAAAAGCATGAATTCGGAATATAGTACTGTAAACAGTGAACATTTTGACTTTAAAATTTTGTTTTTTGGTCGTGAACAGACAAAAGCAAACTACGCATTTTCTGGAAACAACACTCGTGACCAATATGTTTTACATCTCGTCTTGAAAGGCTCAGGCGTCTTTACCAGTGCTGGCAAGAAATTCACTAAATTAAAAGCAGGCGATCTCTCTTTATTACCTAGATCAGTTCCTTGTTTTTATCAAGCAGATGCTACAGACCCGTGGGAATATCTTTGGATCGGTTTTTCGAGTACCAATTTTGAAAATATTTTAGTCAATAGTAAACTTTATCCTGATTTTTACTTAAAAAATATTGAAAATAGTAAATTCAGTCAGGAATTGTTAGCATTTTATGATAGGCTCCACCAAATGCCGACACTCCCAGAACAATTACAGCTTCAAAGTGACTTCCTAGCCCTTCTTTCCACTTTCTTAAAAGAATACCCAGCAATAAAGCGGGTCAGTCAAAGTACAGCTTCACGTACCTTTGTCCAAGCAAAAGAGTGCTTGGAAAAGACATATACCACCGGGATCAATATTTCCGCTATCTGTGCTCAGTTACACCTTTCACGTAGCCATCTGTACACCTTGTTCAAACGCTATTTAAGCCAAACACCCCAACAATATTTAACAGACCTACGCATCACACACGCCAAAAAACTGCTGATAGAAACGACCGATCCGATCGATTCTATCAGCAGTCAAGTAGGTTATAAAGATGCTTTTACATTTTCTAAAGCATTCAAACGAAAGACCGCTTATAGCCCGCTAGCATACCGCAAGAGCTATCATAAGTGATCTGTTATTTCAAAAGCTAAGGCCTCATACGGGCGTAACTCTAACTGTGCCAGATCACGTGGACTATTATCGTAATTAGCGATAAATGGTGTTTGGATCTGATATTTAGGTAACGCTACTTTTTGAACGTTTTTAGAGAAATTAGCGATGACTAAAACACTTTGACCTTCATAGCTACGCACATAGGCAAAAACTTCTGCTTTAGTTTCTAACAAAGAATAATCACCAATACTGATCACCTCGTGGCTTTTACGATAAGCGATCAATTTTTGATAAGTATAAAAGATCGAATCCTTATCTGCCAAAGCAGCCTTGACATTTATCGTCTGATAGTTAGGTGCTACCGCTAACCACGGCTTAGCAGATGAAAAACCAGCATTCTTGGTCGCATCCCATTGCATTGGTGTGCGTGCATTATCGCGTCCTTTATGTGAGATCATTTGTAAGAGTTCTTCATTTGAGTACCCTTTAGCTTTGTATTCTTGATACATATTTTTAGACTCGATATCATCAATTTGTGCGATATCGGTAAATTTCAGATTCGTCATCCCGATCTCTTCACCTTGGTAAATATACGGAGTTCCTTTTAATAAGTGCAATACGATCGCTAACATCTTTGCACTTTGAACGCGATAGATCCCGTCATCTCCAAAAGCAGAAACCGCTCGTGGAAGATCGTGGTTGTTCCAAAATAGACTGTTCCATCCAACATCAGCTAACTCAACTTGCCATTTAGTGATAACTTCCTTTAATTTAACAACAGAAAGCGGTCTGGTAAACCACTTGGGTCTATTGGGAAATTGATCTAGTTGAACATGTTCAAATTGAAAGACCATACTCAATTCTTTTTGCTTAGGATCAGAATATAACTTAGCAATATCTGGGGTCGCACCCCAAGTTTCCCCGACAGTTACCAATTTAGTCTCTGCCAAAACATTTTGGTGCATCTCTTTTAGATATTCATGTAGCTTAGGTCCATTACTTGTGATATTTTTTTCTGGAACTTTACCGATCAGATCGATCACATCCATCCGAAAGCCACCGATCCCCTTAGCGACCCAAAAATTCATCATTTCATAGACTTCTTTTCTAACCACCGGATTTTCCCAGTTCAGATCGGGTTGCTTGCGGCTGAATTGATGAAAATAATATTGCCCACTTTGTTCATCATATTCCCAAGCCGAACCACCAAAAACACTTTTTAGTTCAGTTGGTTCTTTACCGGCTTTAGGATCACGCCAAATATAATAATCCCGATATTTGCTCTTGGGATCATTTTTAGCTTCGATAAACCATTGATGCTCATCTGAAGTATGATTGACGACTAGATCCATCACAATCTTTATCCCACGTTGCTTAGCTTGCTTGATCAAGGCTTCCATCTCAGCCATCGTCCCAAATTCTTGCATGATCTGACGATAATCACTGATATCATAGCCATTATCATCATTAGGTGAACGATAGACTGGACATAACCAAAGCGCGGTCACACCTAACTTTTCTAAATAATCCAATTTGGAAATGATCCCGGCTAGATCACCGATCCCATCACCGTTTGTATCTTTGAAACTACGCGGATAGATCTGGTAGATCACCGCACTTTGCCACCATTTTCCCATAATTTCGCCTTCTCATCGATTCAAATTGATCTTGGTCGTTGGATCAAAGAAATGTGCTTTATTGAGATCAAAGCCCATTATCATCTTTGTTCCTGGCTTGACATAATCACGCGCATCAACTTTAGAGACAAATTCAGTCTCCCCTAGTTTGCTGTAAAGTTGGGACTCGGCACCTAATAGCTCTGAAACTGTCACAGTCGCTTCGACCTTAGCGTTCGGGAATGTTTCCAAGAAAGCATTTTCGGTGTGAATATCTTCTGGTCTGATACCCATGATCACTTTTTTATTATCAAATCCCTTATCTTTTAATAATTTTAACCGTCCGACAGGAACTTCGATCTCAAAGTTCTTAGCGTCATCATAAACTTTGCCATCTTTAACGGTCACATTAAAGAAATTCATCGCTGGTGCTCCGATAAAACTACCGACAAAGACATTAGCTGGATCATCATAAACTTCTTGTGGTGAACCGACTTGTTGGATCTTACCATCTTTCATGATCACGATCCGATCAGCCATCGTCATCGCTTCTGTTTGATCGTGGGTCACATAGATCGTCGTCGTTCCCAATTCTTGATGAAGTTTAGCGATCTGAGCTCGCATGGAGACCCGCAACTTAGCGTCTAAGTTAGATAGGGGTTCGTCCATCAAAAAGATCGGGGCATCCCGCACGATCGCCCGTCCCAAAGCGACCCGTTGGCGTTGTCCCCCAGATAAAGCAGCCGGTTTACGTTGTAGATATTCTGTTAACCCTAAAATATCAGCTGCATGCGATACACGTTTTTTTATCTCTTCTTTGGAATATTTACGCAATTTAAGCCCAAAAGCCATGTTATCATAGACTGTCATGTGGGGATAAAGTGCGTAATTTTGGAAGACCATCGCAATATCACGATCTTTTGGTGCAACATCATTAACAACACGGTCATCGATCTTAAATTCGCCCTCAGAAATATCTTCTAACCCCGCGATCATCCGTAAAGTCGTCGATTTTCCACAACCTGAAGGGCCAACAAACACGATGAATTCCTTATCTTTGATGTGTAGATCAAAATCTGTTACCGAATAGTCTTCTGCGTTATCGTACTTCTTATAAATGTGATCTAAATCCAATTTGACCATTTTTTTCACCTATCCATTTCTTATTGATGACTCTATTATATTTGGCAGCGTTTTCTCAAACTAGCAAAATGTGCCCAGATCCACGTTCTATCTTTTGTGCACATTGACCAAAAAATTCATAAAGTCAAAAGATAGCAAAACAGCAAGTCATCCATCTGCTTTACATCCAAGCCACTTTCTGCTGCAAAACGATTCAATTTATACTGCAACGAATTGCGATGTAGATATAACTTCTTGGCCGCAAGGGTTGTATTGCCCTGAGCCTGGTATAGAGCTTGAATGATCTTTTTTAACTGTGGCTCTTTAAAAAAAAGTTCTTGATAACTTTTAAGAAGATAACTTTGCTTACGACTTTGATGCGTAAAATAGTCTAATGCACCTTTAGCAGCTGTCATGACTGTTGTATTTTTGTCAGCAGTTTTTTTAAATATTGCTTGTTCTTCAGCAAATAACTGGGCTAGATCAAACTCAGCTGGCCAAGGATCGCCGATAAAAAACTTAGTCTTAGTGTTTAATTCGGCATCCAAGCTCTGGGCGATCCCTAAAAAATCCGCACTTTCATAAGAAGTGGCACTGCCTTGTTCAACTAAGACAAATTCATCATCTTTTAGCTGAAAACAGGCTAAGATCTCCGTCGTAAACATCTCTTGCAAAGCTTTTTTCCATGTCGCCAACGAGAATTCTGAATTTTTGAATTCGACCTTTCCCAAAATAAAGCGGACTTTTCCTTTAATAACAGGCCTTTTTCCCCGACCACATAAAAAAGCTTGCCAAGGATCGTAGTGTTTGACTGGTTTTCCTAGTATGACCTGCAACAATTCTAATTCTCTCGCAGTTAGTTCTGCTTTAGTTAAATTCAAATACCCTTTTTCGCACATAAAACTTACACTTTCTGGCGTAAGCTCTGGCTGCTCGCTTATTTTTGCGGTGGAGTATAGCTGTAAAATATCATCTAACTTTGTCACCTTTTCTCACCTCATGGTTTAAATATATCAATTTTTCACTTTAAACAAAACTAATAGCTACCAGTAGTTTTTCATCTGTATTATAATGTAATTAAAAATCAAGCGAAAAGAGGTGACCCTATAGTGCGCGATGTCGATAAACATCTAAAACAAGAATATGAAGATTGGGAAAAAGTCCAAGCTAAAGAATTAACTAAATTAAATGCTGCTATGCGTCATCTTTGTCTTAACGTTGGTGCGTATTTTTTGATCTCGATCATCGAGTGGATCTTAGCCTCGATCAGTCACTCACAAACTTTACGGGCTGATGCTTTCAACAATTTATCCGGGATCATTTCGACCTCGTTACTAATGATCGGGATCCATATTGCCCGCGATATTGATGACGACGATATCGCAGGTGTCGTTCCTTTACCTAAACTTTCTTTACACAAAACAGGTAACGATCAGCGCATCCAATTCACACGTTTTCGTTATGAAACGATCTTTACTTTAGTGACTGGGATCGTCATGATCGCGATCTCTTTGAGCGTTATCATCCAAGGGATCACGGGCTTATTTTCGCCCGCCAAACGCGTCGTTCCACAACCGATCGCCTTAATTGGGGCTGGGATCGCTAGTGTGATCATGTTATTAGTCTGGTATAACAATAAAAAATGGGGCCATAAATTGCAAAATGCTTCATTGATCGCTTCAGCGCAAGATAGTTTGAGCGATGCTTTGACCAGTTTAGGTACCTTGATCTCGATCGCAGGCGCGCTATTATTTCAGATCAGTTGGCTTGATGGGGCAACAAGTATCTTAGTGGGTTGCTTTATCCTTTATTCTGGGGCGCGGATCTTTATGGAAAGTAGCCTGAATCTAGCTGACTATTTCGATCCTAAAGCAGAAAATGCTTTTCGAGAAGCGATCAACAACATCAAGGGGGTCACTGAAGTTGATGAACTAAAAGCACATTATAATGGGAATTTAGTCACTGTTGATGTTGTGATCATCGTCAATGCAAATATGAATGTTTTAGAAAGTTATCATTTAGCCGAATATATCGAAGACATGATGCGCTATAAATTCGGGGTGATCGATACCGATGTGTCATTTATCCCTGACACCAATACGATCAATGCTAAGACGACTAAAAATCTTCCCCCTAGAAAGCGACGTCCGCGTTGAACTTTAAACTAATTAAGAAAGGTGATCTTTATTATGCAAACAGAAACAGCAATTTTTGCCGGTGGGTGCTTTTGGTGTATGGTAAAACCATTTGATACTTATCCTGGCATCAAAAAAGTTATTTCCGGTTATACGGGCGGACATACTGTTGATCCGACCTATGAAGAAGTCAAGACCCAAACGACTGGGCATACCGAAGCCGTTTTGATCGAATTTGATCCTAGCGTAGTTTCATATGAACAATTAGTCGAGATCTACTGGAACCAAACTGATCCAACTGATGCACTGGGACAGTTCCAAGACCGCGGTGATAGCTACCGCCCCGTTATCTTCGTCAAAGACGCCACCCAACGTAAGATCGCTGAGAGATCACGGACAGCTTTGGCAAACAGTGGGCGCTTTGACAAACCGATCGTGACCCAGATCGAAGATGCTCAACCTTTTTATCCTGCTGAAGAATACCATCAAGATTTTTACAAAAAAGATCCTGCTCGCTTTGAGTTAGAAGAAGCTGGTGGGCGCCAAGCTTTTATCGAAAAATATTGGAAATAGCTAGATCCGAGTTTACCTATTGGGTGGACTCGGATCTTTTCATTAAATTTTTTATCTTTTTCACTAAAAAATCACTTACGAAATACTTGTTTACTTTGCTATGATAATCACTGTTTTCGCTTTATAAGAGAAAGGATCGATCAATTGGAAACAACAAGTAAACAAGCACGTGTCCCAGTAAAACGTCCTATGCTAGCTATACTCGGCTTTTTAATCGGAGCTTTTGTGGGGATGTTTTCAGAAACTTCTTTGAATATCGCTTTACCCCAACTCATTTATGCCTTAAATATTTCAACCGCTAGTGCTCAATGACTCGTCACCGGATATATGTTAGTGTTCGGGATCGTTTTACCCTTTTCGAGTTTATTGACTAAATGGTTTTCTACCCGTCAATTAGTGATCTTTGGGTTGAGTGATTTTAGTATTGGGGCCATTTTAGTCATGATCGATTTTGCGATCATTCTCTCAGCAATGTATTTTTTGCCTCAATACATTCAAAATGGGCTCTTGATCTCAGTTGCTTTGACTGGGATCATCATGTTACCCGGTGGGATCGTAAATGCTATCGTTTCCGCGATCGCTGGCCGCCTTTACGATAAAAATGGCGCCACGACTCCCGTACAGATCGGTTTTACGTTAGCCTTGATCGGTGCTGTAATGTTAGCTTTCACCAGTACGACCAGTTATGTTATCTTAGCACACATCATTTTGATGATCGGTTGTCCTTTGGCAATGTCACCGGCTCAAACCCATGCCTTAAACGCCTTAAACGGTACCCAAGCAGCTGATGGAAGTACGATCATGAATACTTTACAACAGATCGTGGGGGCAGTTGCCACTGCTTTAGCCACCTTACTTTTAACTTTTGGTGAAAGTATCGACCCGAGTGCTAAAGCCGCTACCGCCTTTACGACTGGGGTCCATTATGGGATCTACTTCACTATTGCACTAATTATTTTAGGTTTGATCATTTCGCTTGGTTTGCGTAAAAAAAAGATAACCACCAAAAGTGGCACTCCCAATATTTCTAAGGAAGCGCCACTTTAGTTTTATCTTAAAATATCGATCAAATTTTTATTAGCTGCTTGGCGTGCCGGTAAGATTCCAAAAATGACCCCAACTGCAGTCGAGACCCCAAACGCCAATAAGAATGAATTGAAAGTCACCACAGCTGTGATGTTGCCCGGTATAAATTTTGCGATCGCATGCGCAAAGAGCCAACCAAAGCCAAAGCCGATCAAGCCACCACTAACAGTCAGCATGATCGCTTCAAGTAAAAACTGCAACAAGATATTACTTGGAGTGGCTCCGATCGCTAATCTGATCCCGATCTCTTGGGTACGTTCAGAAACTGAGATATACATCATATTCATGACCCCGATCCCAGCAATAAATAAAGAGATCCCGGCGATCGCACTGATGAATAGGGTCAAGGTATCCATCACCTTCGAAAGTTGTTCTAACATACTTCCTAGATCAAAGAAACTATATTCACCTTGATCTTTAGCGGTCGCATTCTTTTTCAAATAATCAACGACTTTATTAGTTACTTTAGAAGCATTTTCCCCTTTAGCGATCGTCAATTTCAAACTATTGCCTTGCGTCTTACTTGTTCCATTAGCAAAGTAAACATCTTTAGGAACGATCACGTCACCTGCAGTTGGCTCAGTCGCCTCGGCTAGCTGGTTTTGGCGATAGATCCCAACAACGATATAATTGGTGTTATTGATAAAGACCGGTGTGCCGATCGCACTTTCAATATCCTTATATTCACGTTTAGCTAACGCCTTAGTGATCAACACTTGCGGTTTAGCTTGTAAAAAGGTCTGTTGCGTAAAGTTCTTGCCTTCTACGATCAAGGAATCAGCGATCGGTTTAGTCGTTACGCCCAATGTGACTCTCGTATCAGTGGCATTACCAAATTGAGCATAGCTTTGGATGCCAGTCGTTTTAGTATCGATCTGAGCTTTTTGGACTTTGCCCGAGAAGTTTTGTTCGATCGCTAAAATATCATTTGGCTTAAATCCGACCGCATTTGGGTCAGTCGACATAAACTCGATCGTTGTTGTCTGTTCCCCACTACCAGTCGTCTTAAAGCTATCGATCATCTGCTTTTTGACCCCATTTCCCAGAGCGATGATCGTGATCACAGCCGCGATCCCGATAATGATCCCGATCATTGTCAAGAAACTACGCTTGGGGTTGACTTTTAACGATTGCCACGCTGTCTTTAATAATTCAATGAACTTCATTAGCATCCCCCTTTGGCTTATGGTCTACATCTTCTGTCAAACGTCCGTCTAAAATGTGTACCAAGCGATCAGCCTGAGCCCCCACATTAGGATCATGGGTCACAATGATGATCGTTGTCTCGTTATCGTGGTTTAGTTGTTTGAATAAAGCCATGATCTCCTTAGATGTTTCACTATCCAAAGCACCAGTCGGTTCATCTGCGATCAAAAATTTGGGCTTTGTCACGATCGCCCGGGCGATCGACACTCGCTGTTGTTGGCCCCCTGAAAGATTTTTAGGCAATTGATCCTCATAGCCCGCTAAACCTACTGCTTTTAAAACCTCACGGACACGCTCTTTGATATAGGCTCGTTTTTGTCCAGCATACAATAAAGGAAGCCCGACATTTTCTGCGATCGAAATATTTTGGATCAATTTGAAATTTTGAAAGACAAATCCCACATTTTGATTTCGCAAACTGGAAAATTGAGCCCGTGTATATTCATGGATCGGATGTTCATAGTAGAAATAAGTACCTTCGAATTGATCATCCAAAAATCCAATAATATTGATCAAAGTCGATTTTCCCGAACCTGATTGGCCCATGATCGCCAAAAATTCACCTTGCGCGATCGTTAAATTGATATCGTGGAGCACATGATAGCTATTTGTACCTTGAACATATGACTTATTGATATTTTTTAGCTCAATCATTGGTCTCAACTGTTTTTCCATCTTTTAACCCCTTATCTGGATCGACAATGACCCGCTGGCCTTTACTTAGTCCACTCTTAACGATAAAACTTCCATTAGATGTCGTTCCTGTAACTGCGATCCGCTTAGCTTTTTTATTTTCCACCACATAGACGTGACCATCTTTGACACTGGTCTTAGGAATTTGCACTCCTGTCTGGGTGATCATTACATTTAGTGTCTGACCTGCCATAAATTTCGTACTGTCTAATGGAGCGGTCAACTCATATTTGGAATCGTTAGCCTTACTATTTTGCGCAGGTGTATTGGCTAAGTAGCCTAATTGGGTCGTTTGTTCATGTTTAGTTGCTAGAGCCGTTACTTTGAGTTCTTGGCCGACTTTGACCTTAGGATAATCATATTCTGAAAGTTGGGTGCTCAACTGGAGTTCATCTGAAGATAGCATCACACTTGGTTGCCCAGTCTTATCGTATTCAACGATCACTGTCCCAGCAAACGGTGCACTAACAGTACCATTAACGCGCCCATTGAGGGTATTTAATTTATTTTGCGCATCCGTCACTTCCCCGCGCGCATCTTCAAGTTGGTTACGCGCAGTCGTCACTTGATTTTGCATTTCAGTATAACCTTCATCGTCACGACTCAGTTGAGCTAACTGTCTTTGTGCTTGTTCGACTGCTTGTTGTTGCTGACCGACTTGACGGTTTGCTTTAGCCAAAGCTTGACGGGCTTCTGTTGCTTGTTCTTCATAAGATTCGCTAAAAGTCGTCATCACCGCTTGTCCTTGTTCCACATGGTCGCCGTTTTGAACGGTCACACTTTGCGCTTTACCTGACGTTGGTACTAAGACTTGGCTTCTAACGGCTTCAACTTTCCCCGAATAAGTCAATGGCGCTGCTTGGCTGACCTTGACCGCTGTATATTTCTTATTCTCAGTAGTAGGCTCACTTTTTTTCAATGCGCCGTAAACCAAATTCCCCACCATCACTAAGACGACTGCTCCCAATAGGATCTGCCACCATTTGAATCTTTTTTGCTTCATAAAAACTCTCCTTAACTATTTTTTACAAGTATACCTAATAGCCCCAAATCTCACAAACAGTTTCATTGTAAACAATTTCAAACTTGTTAAAACGTATTTTAGCATAAGTGGTCATTTTTGTCAGATATCTGCATTAGATCCATGATATAATAATCTGACTGCTTCTAAATTTTAGTAATTGCTGAATTTAGCAGCTTTTTGCACGTTTCATACAGAAAGGATGATTTGCTTGGATAATGCAAAAAAAGCTGAACAAGCTCATGTTGATCAAGTAAAAGAAGTGATAGCCCGCCAACTTGCGCTAAACGAACACGAGTATCAAAAAGCTCAACTTGAAACTTCACTGGTCGAAAAAAATTATGGTCAAAATGCCAAGATCAATACTTTCGAAGTCGATGATCAAATGGAGACCAATGCCGAAGTTCAGCAACAAAAGCAACTGGTCGCTAAAAACTTAGAAAACGAAAAGATCTTAGCCAAACAAGTCAAGACACTTAAGCAACTCAAGAACTCGCCTTACTTTGGGCGGATCGATATCCTTGATCCAGGTGAAACAACTCCTGAAACACTTTACATTGGGACAGCTTCTCTTGTAGATGAACACCAAAACTTTTTGATCTATGACTGGCGGGCTCCGATCTCCTCAATTTATTACAACGGTACTTTGGGAAAAGTTACTTATGAAACACCGATGGGCGAATTGGAGACGACTTTACAAAAGAAACGCCAATTTACGATCGTTGAGGGGCAGATCAAAAATATGTTTGATACTAACGAAACTGTTGGCGATGAAATGCTACAACAGGCCTTAGGTGAACATAACGATGAATATATGAAAAATATCGTGGCCACGATCCAAAAAGAACAAAACGATATCATTCGTGATACCAAACATGAATTATTATTAGTTCAAGGTGTGGCTGGCTCTGGTAAAACTTCTGCTATCTTACAACGGATCGCCTTTTTGCTCTATCATAGTCGAGATAAACTCTCAGCCGATCAGATCGTCTTATTTTCGCCTAACTTGCTCTTTAGCCACTATATCTCTGAAGTTTTGCCAAGTTTAGGCGAGCGCAATATGCGCCAAGTAACACTAGCTGAATTTTTAGCGCAACGTTTCCAAGGTCTAAAAGTCGAGACACTCTTTGATCGTTATGAAAAACAGCGTACCCTTACAGCTGACCAAAGAAAGATCCGGGCTAAAAAAGAAGCGGCTAGTTTCATGGAAATGATCCAAAACTATCTTGATCACTTAGTTCCAGCAAAACTATGCTTTAGTGACATCACTTTGGATGGTGGGCAAGTGTTCTTTTCAAAAGCAGAGATCACTGAGATCTATCAAGGACTTCCCTTGAAGATGAAACCCGCACAACGCTTCCATGAGACCAAAAATATCTTGATCAAGCGTCTCAACCGGCGGATAAAACAAGAAGCCAAAGCCAACTGGGTCTTAGAAAAAATCGATAATTTAGATGATCGTCAATACTACGACTTATTGGGTACTAAGACCCGGGGCCGTTTCCAAGCCGTTGATGATGAGATCGCGCATTTAGCGCGCAAGATCGTTGAACAAAAATTTGCGATCGTCTATGATGCGCTTTATAACGACTATTTCTTAGACATTTATGCACAGTATCAACACTTTTTAGCTCAAACTCTCCCTGAAAGTGTCGCTGAATTCAGTGAACGCCTAGAATTTCATAAGATCGCTCTAGAAGACTGCGCGCCACTGCTTTACTTACGCGATCTTTTGACAGGGAGTGGGCAAAATCAAGGGATCGCGCATCTTTTTGTCGATGAGATGCAAGACTATACTTTACCACAACTGATCTATCTTAAGCACTGCTTTCCTCAAGCCAAATTGACTCTACTAGGTGATAGTGAACAAGCGCTCTTTAATCCGCTCCAAACACCCCAAGCTTTGCTAGCTTCACTTGAAAAAAATCTCAAACCGCGCTCTAGTCACGTTGTTTCACTAAATACGAGTTATCGTTCGACTGCACAGATCACCGACTTTATGAAGGCTTTATTACCCGATGGCGCTACGATCAACTCATTTACTCGTGATGGCAAATTGCCCCAGATCATCGCTTCACCCGATCAAGCTAACGGGCTAATAGCCTTGCACAAAGCCTTACATCAACAGCTCACGACAAATGATACTGTGGCTTTGATCACTAAAGACCTTGCACAAGCTAAACAGCTTTACCAACAGCTTCATCGTGAATTTTCGCCAATTTTGATCGGTGATCAAGATCGGGCTTTACCAAAAGGCGTTGTTATCTTGCCGATCTACCTCGCTAAGGGCCTTGAATTTGATGCCGTCATAGCTTACGATATCTCAAAAGAAACTTTCCCTCTGTCTGAGCTTGGGGTCTTATATACGATCTGTTCACGTGCAATGCATGAACTGACCTTGATAACGATCGGCGAATCTTCACCGCTTTTACGGCAGCTTTCACCTAAGCTATATACACTTAAAACTGAATTAGTGCTTAAGTAGCAAAAATTTTTTAATTTTATTCCTTTTTTGCTTGCACAAAATTGCTCAATCATATATACTGTTTTATGTATTGAGCAATGCCATTTTAGCTCAGCAGGTAGAGCACCACCATGGTAAGGTGGGGGTCACCGGTTCAAGTCCGGTAAGTGGCTTATATGGATAAAATAATGATAAATTATGAATATAAAGCGTTGATATAACAATAAAGTTAAAATTACAAATAACTATTAAAAATAAAGTTGTTGTCTCTCTGTTGTCCCCAAACTTTATAAGTTGAACTAATTCACTCTCTATTTTTATTAGAGGGTGAATTTTTTTATAACAAAAAACAACCCCAACCAGCGAACCGATCGGGGTACGTTCATCTAGTGACGGTCTTTCAACCAGTCATAGATGATATCTGAATTAGATTGACAAGGATCGCCAATACTAAGTCAAATAGTAAGGACACGAGTATCACCTCGCAATCGGCACTTGAGTTAGAAGTAATCAGCTTCTATGTACCGTCTTTGATTATACTAGAATATTGACATAATTAGAACAATAATCTATCATGTAACTGTAAGGACACGAGTTAATCTCGTATTGGGTCTAATCAGCCCAGCCAGTTTTACCTTCTGACATATTTGTCAGAGGGTAATTTTTTTTGCACTAAAAAAGGGGCTATGACATAAGTCTCCAAAAAACGGTCGTAAATGGACTTTAAAAATTGTTCATTTACGACCGCTTTTGTATACTATAAATAAAAAAGGACACCAGAAACCACCTGATACCCTATAGTCTCCCCCCTCAAAAAAGAAAGGAGATCAGTAATTATAACATAAATCAACTCAGTTTGAACATGGCGACCTTCTATGAACATGAAAAAAATCATCAAGCACACTACATACACCATTTAGTCGAATCTATTGATTTTGATGACTCTTATACCTTTGGGCGTCCTTTCGAATATGAACCTCGGGTCTTACTCAAGTTAGTTCTTTTGGCATATAGTTATGGTATTTTTTCTTGTCGAAAGATCTAACGTTTTGCTCGGGAAAACGTTGTTGGCGTGTGGTTGACTCAGGAAGCCCAACCTACTTATCGTACTATTGCTCGCTTTGTTGTCTCTGATACTATTGAGATGATGCTAAAAAATGGGCTCATTGATGAGGCTGTGTTTATTGAGACTTATATCACAGCCTCGTCTTTTTTTTATAATTTTCCTTTTTTAACTCCATAATTGGTGCTTGCTTGTTGCTAGCATCTGTTATATTCAAGTTATCAAACATATAGGAGTGATCACGATGGAAAATGATTTAGAATTGACCAACTTATTATTTCAACTAAAAACTTTTGCCGACAGCTTAGCCCTGCAACTATTGGTCAAAAAATACCAACCCATGATCTTAAGCTTGATCGGTCATTTTCACTTACAACTTTTAGATACCGATGACCTATTACAAGAGGCTCGGATCATTTGTTATCAAACAGCGTGTTCCTTTGATCCAACTAAAGCCAACATTACTTTTGGTGCTTACTTCAAGCTCAGTCTCTGCAACCATTTTCGTTCGCTCTTACGCCGTGAAAATGCCCAGAAACGTCTACTTGAAAAGCAAGTCATTTCACTTGAAGAGCTACTCTATGAAAAAGGTGACATTTTGCCGATGACTCTTGGTGATTTTGAATTAAGGATCGAACTTGAATTACTTTTGCAAAAATTACCGACCTTACTCACACCTTTGGAATACCGAGTTTTTTGTGCTTATCTTCATTATCAAAAAGCTTCTCTTGTCGCCCAAAAACTCGAGTTAAGTCAATCCCAGATCAATAATGCCATGCAACGCTACCACCATAAACTAGCTCGCTGGTATCAAAAAAATGGTTAGCACTCTACTTTAGATAGAATACTAACCACCTATATTATTTAATTTTTAATAACAAATGATATATCCCGGGAAGAAATTCATCCCGTGGTGTTTACCATAATAGTCTTTTTTAGGCACTTTTGATTTATGGCAATGCTTTGGATAATTCAATGGTGGACAATAACGATTGATCAAGGTCACTTTATTTTCACCTGTGTTTACTTGGTGGGTGAGATACCCTTTGACCTGTGTGACTTCCTACAACTTGATATTTGATAGCTTTACCGGCTCTATACTTTTTACTGTGTAATGATATTACTTCATTACACAGCCTTTTTGATTTATCATAAAATAAAGAGTATCCTGGTATACACAAAAAGGGCCATAATGGCATCTTTCTCTTGTGTATCCTACCACGAAAACTCAATTAGAAAGTATGGTATCCATTATGACCTCTTTAAATTATACTACAAATATTATTGATTCAACAGTTAAATCTTGCCTTAATTGTCATGACCCGCATCTTATCTTTGATGACGAACCTTATAAAGATACTCTTAGAGGAACTAAATATCTCCTTTTCCCTGCTACTATTTACTTCTTGCCTCAGGAATTAGCTGATTTTAGATGTCATAATTGTGGTTTTACCTCTTTCTATCGTAATGGGTTCACTCCTATGCATCTTATAAAAGTTCCTTCTGTCA